>Ga0098037_1000801_pt1 | contig 15239 bp, 19 predicted proteins | sample 5_EtaG_FD_75050 | JGI IMG/M metagenome (GOLD analysis project Ga0098037, IMG submission 75050) | Marine viral communities from the Subarctic Pacific Ocean - 5_ETSP_OMZ_AT15132 metaG | ecosystem: Environmental > Aquatic > Marine > Oceanic | place: Pacific Ocean | collected 2015-01-08 | reverse complement strand
ACCCGTTTAAACAACTTAAAATTAATTTCAAAAAACTATTGAACTCAAAGCCAAAGTATGATATAATGGCTACACTTAATACAACCTACGGAGGACAAAAATATGTATGAGTATTTAGATGGAAAGAGTATGTATGCTAACGTGACTACACCTAACAGGAGATTTGAACCACATAAGTATCAAATCGTTGTACTTACAGATGAGGATACTGCTAATAGGCTGGAGGGTCTAGGTTTAAAACAAGTGAGAACCAGAGATGGTCAACTTAAGTATGATGAACCTGCATTCTCTTTTAGTAAACAAGCCAATAGAAAAGATGGGACACCTAATACTGCACCTAAGTTAGTGGATAGTGAAGGTAATCCTATGGATATGTCTGTTGGAAATGGTTCGACAGTAAGGGTTAAGATTAAACCTTATACTGGAACGTATGGTACATTTGCCGAGCTTATGGCTGTGAAGGTACTAAACTTAGTTGAATATGCAGAGGAAGACTCTGACAACGAGGAATTTTAATATGATTATTAATATAAAAAATGATGATGGTGAACTCCAATATGATGTTAATAAAATAGCAGATGAGGATAAGAAGCGTGGAGCAACTGTGACTATATCTAAGGTAGGTAGTTTAGAAACTATCATAGAAGCATTACAGTTTGCAAGTTCTACACATAGAAGTAATCTTGAGAATCTTTTAAAAGAAACTCCTGAAGCTATGGTAGAAGTAGAAGAACCTGTTGAAGAAGTGGAGACTGTAGAAGCAGAGACAACAGATAACGTTTAAACATAGTGAGGGCTAACATGGAAAAAACTTGGGATAAGTTACATCAACCTTGTCCACTTTGTGACAGTAGTGATGCTGTTGGAATCAACGAAGATGGTTCAGCAAAGTGCTTTAGTTGTGGTGAGTTTATGCCTGACTATAATAAAGCATGTGAGGGAAAAGATATGGAATTTAAAACAGAAACTAAACAACCTGACGTAGTAGATGAGGGAGTGTTTTCATCTTTAACAGATAGAAAAATCTCTCAGCCTACTGCAACTAAGTATGGAGTAAAGGTAGTACATGACCATCAAGGTAATGTCATTAAACATTTTTATCCATACTACAACGGACATGAACTTGCAGGTACTAAGTGTAGGAATGTAAAGAGCAAAGACTTTTTTGTTTCCGGTACTTATAATGAAACAGGTTTGTTCGGACAACAACTCTTCAAGAGTGGTAAGTATGTTACTATAACGGAAGGGGAGTGTGATGCGATGGCAGCTTACGAATTGCTAGGAAGTAAGTGGGCTGTGGTATCCATCAAACGTGGTGCTCAAGGAGCTGTACGTGATGTTAAAGAAAGCCTAGAGTTCTTTGATGAATTTGAAAATGTAATCATTGCATTTGATAATGACAAAGCAGGAAAGGAAGCAGCAATAAAAGTAGCGAGGCTGTTTAAACCTAGTAAGGCTAAGATAGTTACACTCCCCAATGGGTACAAAGACCCTAACGATATGCTTAGAAACAACAAGCATAAAGAGTTTGTTGAATCGTGGTGGGCAGCTAAAGTCTACACACCATCCGGTGTCATCAATGTCTCAGAGCAACGAGAAAAATTTCACAATAGAGAAAAGAAACAAAGCGTTCCTTATCCTTACAAAGGATTGAATAAGAAACTCTATGGACTCAGACAAGGAGAACTTGTAACTCTTACAGGTGGAACAGGTCTCGGTAAGTCTAGTGTGACTAGAGAGCTAGAGCATTGGCTTATCAAAGAGACTGAAGACAACGTAGGTATCATAGCACTTGAAGAAGATTGGAGAAGAACCATTGATGGTATCTTATCTATTGAAGCTAATGCTAGACTATACATTGACCAAGAACGTGAGAAGTTTTCAGTAGAAGAACTTGACAAAATGTTTGACATACTGTATGATGGCGATAACAAGAATAGAGTATGGGTACATTCTCATTTTGGTACTAATGATATTGATGACATCTTTACTAAACTTAGGTTTATGATTATAGGATGTGATTGTAAGTGGATAGTCGTAGACCATCTACATATGTTAGTTAGTGCTGTGCACGAAGGCGATGAACGAAGAGCTATTGATTCTATTATGACTAGGCTGAGAAGTTTAGTAGAAGAAACAGGTGCAGGTATTATTTTAGTTTCCCACTTACGTAGAGTAGATGGTAACAAGGGACATGAGAATGGTATAGAAGTTTCTCTATCACACTTACGAGGTTCAAATAGTATTGGACAACTTAGTGATTGTGTGATAGCATTAGAAAGAAACCAACAATCGGATGACATGGATGAAGCTAGAACAACGAGGATGCGTGTATTAAAATCAAGATATACAGGAGATGTAGGTATGGCTTGTAGAGTAATATATGATAACGAAACTGGGAGGCTTACTGAACTAAGTGATGAAGACATAGAGTTTGATGACAGTTCAGATGAAGCATTTTAATTATGGATTTAGTATTTGATATAGAAACAGATGACTTACAAGCAACTAAAGTATGGTGTATTGTAGCTCAAAACCCTGAGACTGGAGAGTTATTTAAGTTTACTCCAGATGAATTACAACAGGGATATGAGTTTCTAGCTACTGCTGATAAACTTATAGGTCATAACATCATAGGCTTTGATATACCAATGGTACATAAGTTTAGTGATGTAGATTTATCAGCCATCCCTGTTATTGATACTTTAGTTCTTTCACGTTTGTTTAATCCTACACGAGAAGGTGGACACAGCCTAGAGAACTGGGGATACAAGTTAGGTTATAATAAAATAGACTTCAATGATTATCTTAATTACTCACAGGAAATGTTAGACTATTGTGTAAGAGATGTAGAATTAAATACACAAGTATTAAAAGAATTAAGAAAAGAGAGTAAAGGATTTTCTCAAGACTCAATTAAGATTGAGCAGGGTGTTGCTAAGATTATTAGACAACAAGAAACTAATGGATTCAGATTTGATATGCAACATGCTGAACTATTATTAGCTGAGTTAAGAGAGAAGAAACAATCAATAGAAGAAGAAGTACAGAAGACGTTTAAACCTAAGTGGGTAGATGATAAGTTAGTCACACCTTACATTAGAAAAGATGGTCAGTTATCTAAACGTGGATTAACTGATGAAGAATATACAAACTGTTTAAACACTTCCAACTTTAATCCATTCATGCGTAAGACTTTACAAGAGTTTAATCTTGGTAGTCGTAAACAGATAGGCGAATACTTAATTGACTTTGGTTGGAAGCCAGATAGATTTACACCAACAGGTCAGCCTATCGTAGATGAAAAAACTTTATCCAAGATAACTCATATCCATGAAGCTAAATTAATTGCAGACTTTCTTTTATTACAAAAGAGAATTGCACAAATTGATTCATGGTTTGAAGCAGTTAAAGATGATGGTAGGGTACATGGCTTTGTAATACCTAACGGTACTATAACAGGTCGCATGACTCATCGTAATCCTAACATGGCACAAGTTCCTAGTATCTCTAGTCCTTTTGGTAAAGAGTGTAGAGCTTGTTGGACTGTGGATGAAGGTAATGTTCTACTAGGAGTTGATGCTAGTGGATTAGAAATAAGAATGTTGGCACACTATATGGCTGACGAGGAGTTCATAAATGAAATCATTAACGGAGACATACACACCTCTAATCAAAAACTTGCACAGCTTGAATCTAGAGATAAGGCAAAGACATTCATCTATGCCCTCATGTACGGAGCAGGAGATGAAAAACTTGGAAGCGTGGTTGGTGGAAGTAAAACAGATGGTCGAAGAGCTAGACAACATTTCTTCGATAATAAGCCTTCATTTAAATCTCTTAGAGACAGAGTACAAAGAGCATCTACAAAAACTTATCTCAAAGGTATAGATGGTCGTAAGCTTTATGTTCGTAATCAACATTCAGCTTTGAATACTTTGTTACAAGGAGCAGGTTCTATAGTAATGAAGAAGGCATTGGTTGAGTTAGATTCTATATTACGTTTAAACGCAATCAGTTATAAGTTTGTTGCCAACATACATGATGAGTGGCAGATAGAAGTAAAAGAAAGTCAAGCAGATTTTGCAGGTTCTTTAGCTGTTGAAAGTATAATCAAGGCTGGAGAAAATTTTAATCTTCGTTGTCCGTTGGATGGCGAATACAAGATAGGAGGGAACTGGAGTGAAACACACTAAAGAAAATTGTAATACATGTGGTGTAGAACTAACAGATGCTAATTGGAATAGTTCTTGGAAAAAAACTAATAGAACACAATGTCAAGATTGTAATAATCCTAATCGAACAAAACATAATCCAGATAGGATGTATGTTAATGGTAAGTATGTACCAAAAAAACATCCCTTATATAAAGCAGAAAGATTTAAAACTTTTGAAGGTGCAGCTTTCTCTGCTTTAAAAGGATATGAAACAACAGATGAAGGTTATGTATATATTATAACTAATCCTTGTTGGACTAATTGGATTAAGGTAGGAATGGCTATAGATGCCGAAGATAGATGTAAACAATATCAAACAAGTAGTCCCTTTAGAGATTACAAATTATGTTATAGTAAACATTTCAATGATAGAAAAAAAGCAGAAGCTAAAGCACATTCAGTATTGAAAAAATATGCAGAAGAAAGAAAGGGTGAGTGGTTTAAAGTAGACACAAAAATAGCTGAAGATATTATAAATAACATGGAGATAATTTAAAATGAATAAATCAACAAAAACACTTGACACTTCTACACAAGAAGTATATAATACATTATCGGCTACTAAATTTAAGTCGGAGTCTGGTCATTGGTATACCAGAGATGGTGAACCTATGTATACAATCATAGGTGCTAATGGTAAAGAAAGAAATACTACACTTCGAGATGCAAAGAAAGAAGGCTTTGTTCCTTCGGTCACTACAATTCTAGGGATGATAGCTAAACCATCATTAGAAAACTGGAAAATAAATCAAGCTCTTAACTCTGCACTTACGTTAGAAAAGAAAGACAACGAATCATTAGAAGAGTTTGCTTACAGATGTAAACAAGATTCTAAAGAGATAGGTCGTAAGGCTGCTGAACGAGGCACAGAGATTCATGCTAATATTGAGAAAGGATTCTTAGGATTAGGTACGTCTAGTACTTATGAGATAATCCAGTCGTGGTTAGATGAAAACTTTCCGGATGAAGAATGGATTGCAGAAGATTCTTTCTGTGCTAATCAAGGTTATGGTGGTAAGATAGACTTGTATTCTAAGTCTGGTATCTTTGTTGACTTTAAAACTAAAGACAATCTTAAAGGTAAAGACCCTGCTAAGTTAGTCTATGATGACCATGGTATGCAGTTATCTGCGTATGCCCAAGGCTGTAACATAGATAACCCACAAAGAGTTTCTATCTTTGTTGATAGAGAAGATACTGATTTAGTGGCATGTCATATCTGGGATACAGAGTCACATGAGAAACATAAACAAATGTTTAATAGTATCCTACAATTTTGGCAACTGGTAAAAAATTATGAATGGCAAGAAAGCTAAACTGATAAGAAGAAAAGCAGAGAACATGTTGATTGATTGGTTAAGAACCATGACACCTGATAGTGAAGACACATCTAAAATTAACAGGAAGAACTTACATGAGTTCTTACCAGAACAAACACATGTTTTTGGTATGGGTAGAATGTTACTAAGTGCTTATAGTCTACGATGGTTTACTAAGAAAATTAAACGTAATCCAAATGTAACATTAGAAGAGTTATTGAATGGCTAGAAAACCTAGAAAACCTAGACCTAAAAAAACAAACGTGCCTAAAGGTTATGATAGTTTATGGGAAGTTACTTTACATGAGACTGTCTTACAAAATTGGAAACATCATTTCGATACTATTGATTATATAGTACGACATAAATATGAACCTGATTTTGTAAAAGAAATAAAAGGTAAAACAATATTACTAGAAGCTAAAGGTAGATTCTGGGACTATGCAGAGTATAGTAAGTACATACATATACGAACAGCATTACCTAAGAATTATGAATTAGTATTTTTATTTCAGAAACCATTCTCTCCTATGCCACAAGCAAAGAAAAGAAAAGATGGTACAAAAAGAACCCATGCTGAATGGGCAGAGACAAACAACTTCACATGGTATAGTGAAGAAACATTACCGGAGGAATGGAAAAGTGAAACGTAAAGTTAATTATAAATTTAAAGAAGATTTAATTATTGCTGAGATAAAAAAACATATTGATGCTACGTACACTCAACACTATGCTAACGGTAAGTACCAAGCAACTGATATGATATTAGATGCTGGACATGGTGAAGGTTTCTGTCTTGGAAACATTATGAAGTATGCTATGAGGTATGGTAAGAAAGATGGTAAGAACTCAAATGACTTGCTAAAGATTATTCACTATGCTATAATAGCTTTATATATAACAGGAAACGAAGATGATAGAAGATAAGATAGGTAAGAAACCTTACTTAGGAATTTGTATAGATTATAACAAAGAAAAAAAGTTTGATAAGTTTAGTCTAGATACTCTTAAGGACAGATACTTTTGGGATAAAGAGACCCATGCTCAAGAAGCTTTTGCAAGAGCTTCAGTATTTGGAGCAACGTACAAAGGAGAAACAGATTATGAATTGGCTCAAAGACTTTATAACTACAGTTCCGACTGTTGGTTTATGTTCAGTACTCCTATACTTAGTAACGGAGGAACAACTCGTGGGCTTCCTATCAGTTGTTTTCTTAATTACGTACCTGACAGCAGGGGTGGTCTCTCTGCTCATTACGATGAGAACATATGGTTGGCGAGTTCGGGTGGAGGCATCGGTGGATATTGGGGAGATGTTCGTAGTAATGGTATTTCTACTACTCATGGCTCTCGTTCTACTGGAAGCATTCCTTTCATGCATGTAGTTGATTCTCAAATGTTAGCCTTCAATCAAGGCACTACAAGGAGAGGAAGCTATGCAGCTTACATGGATATAAGTCATCCAGAGATTGAAGAGTTTGTAAACATGAGAAAAGAATCAGGTGGTGATATTAATAGGAAGTGTTTAAACCTTCACAATGGAATTAATATAACCAACGCATTCTTAGAAGCTGTTGAGAATGATGAAGACTGGAGATTGATTGACCCTAAAACTAATGAAGCTGTAAAGACAATCAACGCTAGAGATTTATGGTGGCAAATACTTTTTGCTAGAGCCGAGACAGGTGAGCCTTACATGATTAATATAGATACATGTAATGATGCTTTACCTAAAGAACAAAAAGATTTAGGATTAAGTATTAGACAAAGTAATCTATGTTCAGAAATAACTCTACCTACAAATGAAGAACGCACAGCAGTATGTTGTTTGTCTTCAGTAAACTTGGAACACTTTGATAAGTGGTCAAAGGATGAATCTTTTATTAATGATTTAATTACAATGCTTGATAATGTTTTACAACACTATATAGATAATGCTGTAGACACATCACAACTAGGAGAATATAGTGCAAACTTCAAACGTTTTTCAAAATATATTAGAGAAGGTAAGGAAGGCTATACCAAGTCAGCTTATTCAGCGTATAGGGAAAGGTCTCTTGGTCTTGGGGCGATGGGCTTCCATGCTTATCTTCAATCTAAAGGAATACCTTTTGAAGGTATATTCGCAACTGGCTTTAATCATAAAGCCTTTAGTTACATCAAAGGTGAAGCGACAAAAGCTTCTCAATACTTGGCAGAAGAAAGGGGTGAAGCTCCTGATATACATGGTTCGGGGCTTAGAAATGCTAATCTATTGGCTGTTGCTCCTAACGCTTCTTCCGGTATTATTTGTAGTGGGACTTCCCCTAGTATTGAGCCTTATAGGGCTAACGTCTATACGCACAAAACTTTGTCAGGTACTTACCAAGTTAAGAACAAATACTTAGAAAAACTTTTAAAGTCTAAAGGATTGAAAGCCACAGAACTTGAACAAGTTTGGAAAGATATTGCTGGTAGTGAAGGTTCAGTACAACATCTAGATATATTAGATGAGAAAGAGAAGGAACTATTTAAGACAGCAAATGAAATAAATCAAATATGGATTGTCGAACATGCACATATGAGACAAGAATTTATTTGTCAAAGTCAAAGTGTAAATTTATTTTTTACACTACCTAAGACTACGGATGACCAAGAGGTACATGATGAATACATGCAGTATGTAAATGATGTCCATTGGTATGGTATGCATAAACTTAAATCGCTATATTACTTTAGGTCTAATGCAGCTAGAAACGTAGAGAATGTTAATTTAAAAATTCCTCGTATTAAATTAGATGAAGAGGGATGTATTGCCTGTGAAGGCTAGGAAAAAGTTATGAGCTTATTATCAACAAGAGATTATTATAAACCGTTTGAGTATCCATGGATGTATGATTACTACAAACTACAAAACCAAATGCATTGGATGCCTGAGTCTGTACCTTTACATACAGATGTAAAAGATTGGCAAGACATTTCAGAAACAGAAAAGAATTTACTAACACAAATATTTAGATTGTTCACTCAGTCAGATGTAGATGTAGCTTCAGGATATATAGATAAGTATATGCCTATCTTTAAAAAACCAGAAGCAAGAATGATGATGAGTTCTTTTGCTAACATGGAATCAATACATCAAGATGCCTATAGTTTATTACTTGATACAGTTGGAATGCCTGAGTTAGAATATAAAGCATTCTCTGAGTATGAAGAAATGGCAGACAAGCATGATTATGTGGGAACGTTTAAACCACGTAAGAATGATAAGAGAACGATTGCAAAAACTTTAGCAGTTTATTCTGCATTTACAGAAGGACTACAATTATTTAGTAGCTTTGCAATCTTGTTAAACTTTCCTAGATTTGGAAAGATGAAAGGTATGGGACAGATTGTAACTTATTCTATCCGTGATGAGTCAATGCACGTTGAAGCAATGACTAAATTATTTAGAGAGTTTATTCAAGAGAACATAGATATATGGACAGATGATTTCAAAGGCGAACTATATCAAATATGTAGAGAGATGGTTGCACTTGAAGATAAGTTTCTTGATTTAGTATTTGAGATGGGAGACTTACAAGGATTAACTAAGAAAGATATGTATGCTTATAATAGATACATAGCAGATAGAAGATTATTACAGCTTGGTCTTAAAACTAATTACGACCAGAAAGAGAATCCACTTGGATGGATAGATGAAGTCATGGGTGTTGAACATCAGAACTTCTTTGAAGGTAGAGCTACAACTTATATGAAAGCTGGACTCAGAGGAAAACAAGACCTAATGAACTTCGCAAACTTAAGGACAGTCAATGAATAATAAAACAGAAGCTAATCTTATTAGTTTCAAAGTTCTACTTACTAAAGATAACAAGATAGTAACTGAATTATCTCAGCTACCATTAGATAAAGTTGATGGGTGTTTTCCAGAACACGATAGAGTTTTAATAAAAACTTTACTCAGACGAGCAAAAGAGAAGCTTGACCCCATACATAGGTTTTTAGAACGTGAAACTGGGGTTTTATAAAAAAACGACCTCACACAATAGCCGTAGTTAAACGAACAGGATGTAAGTAATACCATTGGTCCAAAAACATCTAACGTTTAACCACGAGCTTCTCTGTAGCTCTCAGAGCATTTAGCTATTTTAAGCTATTGTATAAATGTTTATTGGCTTTTCTTTACCTTTTACATGGATAGAGTCTAACTTTTGGTACATCGTACCATGATAATGCTTAATAGTTTCTTCACCTATAACTAAATCTTTACCAACAGTCTTACAACTAGACTCTAAACGAGCTGCTAAATTTACAGCATCACCTATAGCTGTGTAATCAAACCTAGTATTGCTTCCCATATTACCTATCACAGCATCACCTGTATTCACACCGATACCTATATCAATATCTAAATCTGATTCTTTCATTTTAGTTTTTATTTCTAACGCTGCTAAGATTGCTTGATGTTCATGTTTCTTTAAATCCATAGGTGCATTAAATATAGCCATCATTGCATCACCTATATATTTATCAACCATCCCACCATACTTTTTAACTGCATCAGCTTGGATAGTTAAAGCTTTGTTCATAATCTCTGTAACTTCTTCCGGTTCTAACTTCTCTGATAAACTTGTAAAGCCTCTGACATCTGTAAATAAAAAGGTACATCTTCTTCTTTCACCACCTAACTTTAAAAGCTCTGGATTATTTTGTAATCTTTTAACTTGTGCTGGGTCAAGGTAATGTTCAAATTGTTTTTTAATTTGTTGACGTAGTTTAAACTGTGTCCTAAAATTAAGATAGAATTGTTGAGTTGCAATAAGTGTCATACTTATCATACTCCATGTAACGTCTATCAAGTATCCAATAGAAATAAAGTAGTATCCTAAATATGCGATTGCAGACATTAAGATACCAAATGATATAACACCATAGGTCACACCAAGATAGGACAGGAGGAACGCTGTGAGTAAGCCTGAGATACATAATATAAATAGCTCAGTCAACAATCTAGTATCAGGAATATTAGGAGTATCCAGTAACATACTTTCAGATAGGGCTGCTTGAATCTTATGTGGTTCTAATAAACCTGTAGGTGTTGCAAGTTGTGGTGATATTCCTTTAGCTGTAAATCCTACGAACACAAACTTGTTAGCGACATTCATTTCTTGTATTGTAGTTTGTGGTGTATCAACCCAACTAATCCATTTACGACCAAGACTATCTGTAGGTATTGGATTTAATCCTCTTACTCTTATCATCTCAATACCATTTGGATTTGTTACAATCTGATATGTCTTACCTCCACCAAGTATCTTCAATACTTCTGTTCCAAAGGAAGCAACCCATCCTTCTGGTGTTTGTTGTAGTAAAGGTATTCTTCTTACAAGATTATCTACATCAACTGGAGCAGAGATAGCACCTTGACCTGCAGACTGTTTAAACGTTGTTATGTTCTCTATGAATCCTCCTGCTTTTGGTAAGTTTACATCTGGTCCTTTAATAACTGTACCATGTGTTGCAGGATATAAACCATTGTCTAACTCTGGCATACCTATAACAGATGGAGAACTTTGTAAAGCTATAGAGAATGCATCATCTCCTCCTAGTCTATCCGGATGTGGAAATAACATAACCCACCCTACACCTAAAGCTCCTGCTTCTATTAATTGATTATGTATATCAGCTAATCTTTGTCTGGGTAAGGGGTATCCTCCCTCATCATTCAGGTCTTGTTCGGTAATGTTTAGTATAGAAAAATATCCAGTAGGTTCTGGAGTTTGTACGAAAGTATCAAAGGTCTTAAGCCTAAGTATTTCTAAAGGTACAGAGTTGAAAAGTAAAGGTACAAGTAAGAGTCCAAGTAAAGGTAAAGACCACTTCATATTAATTTCCTTGAGTTATTGTTATAGTAGAGTCACCCCCACCATTCACCACAATCTGTGTGCTCTTGCCATTCTGTATTAGTATGACAGTATATGAACCACTCTTGTCTAAATCTAATCTAACAGTATCTTCTAAAGCTTTATAAAAAGTTATAAGATTGTCTGTGGAAAAAGTATTGATTTGAGTTTCTTGGTCAAACCCAAATGATGTACCTTTTAAATCTATGTCTGTTTTTAATAGTGTGTTTGTATTATCTAATTCGTTTATGTCTTCAATAATATTTAGTAGGTCTTCTAAAAAATTTACATCAAGATAATTTATATCTAACTCTGTAAACTCTAACTCATCACCTGCTAAATAGTCCTGCTCTAAATCGTCAAAATCGAGATAATCAATATCAAGAACATTACTTGAACTACTACCTCCGTCTTGTCTTCCTGCAACTTCATTCTCCTTTGGTTTACTTACAATCAACATGTTATCAATTAACTCAAGTGTCAAGTCAAGGATAACTGGTTTAGTGGGTGCAGCTTCAAACATTGAAACTGTTGTAGCTTGGTAAGGCTTGTTAAGTACAACCTCTCCCATAGCTGTAGCAACTACAATCTCCCCACTAGGTAGACCTTCGTTGTCAGGTAATAAGATAACTAAACTGCGACCTAGTTCATCTACAGTCACAGTAAAATCAGTCCCACGAATACCTATCGTAGCACTTGGAGTTTTTATAAATATGTTTTGTTTATCTATAGTTGCTAGTTTTCCTGTGATAAATCTTGCAGTACCACTAGCAAACTGTAGAGCCATCTTAGATTTAGATGGGTCAGGGTCATATATAAACTCATCAATTATGAGTTCAGAATGTTCAGTCAATCTAACTTGACTATCATCTAGAAACGTAATGCCCACTCTCCCATTAGAAGTTTGGACATTATCGTAACTATTTATGTTGAAAGATAATGAAGCTTCGTAAGTATTGTCTCTTACAACTCTACCAAAACCTTTAAGTTCTGTAATGCTGCCTATATCAGCAACCGACTGCTGTTCCCCCATCGTTCTGGATGACACAAACAGTACCACTAGAACCAGTAGAAAGTATCTTAAGCCAATCATTATCCAATGTACTCTGTTGTTGTATGTTAAATGTTCTAGAACTTCCTGTCTGGTCTAAGTAAAAGTAACCACCTGCATAGCCTTGCCCATCAAAGCTAACCGTGTTTGAATCTCCATCAATATCCATATACGATGTACCACCATCATAATCAATATCAAAGTCAATCGTGTTACCTGAACCATTGATTATCCAATCAAGGTCTGTATTACTAGCCATAGCACTTGTCGCTAAGTCAAGCGTAAAAGTGTTAGTACTTCCAGTTACATCAACATTTAAGTTAGAACTATCTGCTCCGTATGTGTTTGTAGGGTCTACTTGAATTGTGAAACTATTACTGTCTCCATCAAACTCAAAGAAACCTGTCAAACTATCAGCAAGAATATCTCCTAAGAACTTATTAGTATCACCAATTTGATTGATGTCTAATGTCATACCAGTTCCATCTAAATCAAGAGGTGTTAAAGTACCGGCTACGGAATTTAAACCTCCAATAATATTAGCAGAACCGAGTTGCTCTAAATCAAGATTTGCTGTAGCACCAGATTGCTCAACGTATATTTCATTATCAGCAGCATAAATACCTAAAGATATTATAGCTACTAAACTTAATATTATTTTATTCATATTCCCAATAGCCTCTCTCTATTCCTATATTTATTATATTTAATACTCCTGTTTCTATTGCCTTTTGTAAAGCTATAGAGACAGATTCATTCTCAGCTACACCACCTTCTATTTCTACCAGCTCTGTTTGCTGCTCAATAAAACGAAATATATCCTGAGAAATACTTGTTGATAAAATGCTCTTGGTCACTAACGTTTCCATTAACACTTCACCAGTTGATACAGAAACTAATCGTAGTGATATTGTAACTGTATCTTCTCTGTATTGTTTACTGTTACCTATTCCTAAATAACGAGCACCCAATCCACCAGACTTTAGATTAGCCTCATATGAAACTACTCCACCCTGAACTAACAATCCTGCAAAGAGCAGGGGTTTTAATTTATTATCTTCTTCAAACTCTTTACGAGTTGTTCTAATAAGTTGTCTTTCTTTTGTAAGGTCATCCAATCCTACACGTTCTACAACTCTAAAGAACTTACCATGTGCAGTATGTTTAAACGCCCTGATTAAAAATGCTTCGGGTGCTTGAGTAATAGCTGTGCTAAATAACGCAAAGGTACTATTACTTCTACGCTGCCCTGTTAAATCTTTAAAACTATTTGGGTATATAGCTATCGTTGGCTGAACTTTTGCTGCTGGTAAATTTTGTAAAGTTTCTGATTGTAGCTCTAGGATAGATGGAGACTGTATTTTTTTTGTTAATACTAAGTCGTCATTCTCATTTAGAACAGCACAACTAGAAAGTAAAACTGCCAATAGGCAACTGAATAACCGTGACATTTCCATCTGCATCCGTAATTGTAAGTGTTATTATTTCACCATCACTTGTATAAGAAATGGTATTCCCTTCAAGTTCTATAGTACCTTCTGTACTAGGATTCTCCCCAAATAAATTCTCTACTAATTGTCTTGACAGTTGTGCATAAATACGAGACTCCAAGTTTCTTATGAATCTTGCAAGTGTTGTATTTTCTTTATCTCTTTTAATTTGTTCTTGTAAAGCTTTTAACTCTTCTTTAATAGTCATTTTACGATTGAACTCTTGATTTTGAATTGTTAAGTAATGTGAAGATGAATTAATACCACTAAAGCTAGGACTTTTAAACTTAAATACTATCTCGTCTGCTACACTTCCAACAGACCAAAACATAATTAACATAGACCAAAAGAACATACAAAACTTGCAGTTTCTTTCGGCTTTGTGACTTTTAAATGTAGGTATTAATTTCATAACTGCTCTAGTACACTTAATATAAATAAGCATATAAAAATACTTATTACTACTGTTTCAAATTTAATCTTTTCTTTGGTCATTTCTTTCTGCCTTTGCTAATTTATCTATATCTACTAAGTTAGGTACGCCTAGTAAAGTTTTTAAAAGAACATCTTGCCTGATACTTTGATTATCTAATGCTCTTACTCTATCTATTAAACTTACAATAATACCGTACTGACTATCAAGCTTAGTAGATACTCTTTCTTCCATAGTATCTAAAGCTGTTTGTACTTTATCATCTAAAGTATCTAGCTTCTTTTCCATGCCATCAATAATTCTATTGATAAGTTTCCATATAAATATACCTAACCCTAAAGCTGCTGCAATAGGAAAGCCTACTTCATTTATTAAATTTATAGCTTCAGCCATTCTTTATATCTAAAATAATCTTTACGTTCTGAACACCAAAACCAACCTTTAGGATATTCTTTCTTTTTCTTTTTCTTTTCGGCTTCTCCGTACCAATTCCATCTTCCGTCTTTCATTAGTCTTTCTGTGTGTTAGAAGCTCCAAAGTAAAAGGATATAACAGCACTTGCTAAACCACCAAGATAACCTAGTACTAAGTTTATAAGAGCTTCTGAGTTTTGCTCGGGTGGTTGTAAAGTAACAAGAAATATATATCCTAAGAATCCACCTACTGTAGCTATACCCATAATACGTGCAGTCCAATCTTTACTAAAGTTTTTCCTAGCATCTTGAGTATCTTGTGTTTCTAACTTAAACACATCTACATCTAACTCTTTCATCTGTACTTCAAAAGCTTGTTCAGCTTTTTTAAGTTCTAGCATCTGTTCAGGCGTAGCATCTGCTACAGCTTT
>Ga0098037_1000798_pt1 | contig 15265 bp, 22 predicted proteins | sample 5_EtaG_FD_75050 | JGI IMG/M metagenome (GOLD analysis project Ga0098037, IMG submission 75050) | Marine viral communities from the Subarctic Pacific Ocean - 5_ETSP_OMZ_AT15132 metaG | ecosystem: Environmental > Aquatic > Marine > Oceanic | place: Pacific Ocean | collected 2015-01-08 | reverse complement strand
ATCTGAAATATTAATAGAGGTATCATCAGTACTAGGATTTTTAATTGTCTTAGTTTTGCCATCAGTACCGCTTTTAATTGGTAATTTTGGCTGATTAATATTACTAGGAACAATTATTTTATTATCTTTAATTTTAACTTGTGCCTTTTTAAAATTCGCACTTGTAAGCATTAAAGACAATTCGATTGCATAAGTAACCATATTTTCGAATGTACCATTGGGAGCAAGTTTTTTATCATAGCTTGCTAATTCAAAGGCGTGAGCAATTAATTTAGATTTTTTAATTACCCCTGTTTTTTCGTCAATTAAATCTGTATTAGATTTATTATGGTTAATCAATTTTTCAAATTCTGAAGCAATCAAGGTTAATCTTGTTACACCCTCGATTTTAGACGCATCAGTTTTTAAAGATATTAATGAAGTCTTAAGGGCTTTTTGGTCAAAACCTTGCACATTAATAATTGATTTTTTACTCACTTCTTTTTTATTTGTAGTAGTCATTCTTGTAGTCTCCTATTTTATGATTTAAAAAAATTTCTTTATGGTTAGATTATCAAAGCAACTTGACACTTCTAATAGTTAGCACAAAACCACGAATACACCCTCAAAGGCTATTTTGCATATATTTAAGTATTCGTATGCAACTAACTAAATATTACTAAATTCGTAACCTTATGGCAAATCTAAAATCACTCCTTCTGTAAGTCATTGATATTAAAAGATAAATAAGAATCCTGATTAGGATTAATTTTTTACCGCCACGCAATAATGTTATCCGCTAAGGCTATCACAATGATATATATCAAGCTGATATAGGTATACATGCAAGGGGGGTATAAAAGAAATCATTATATTTATTTTTGTAGGCTCTAAAAAGGTACGCAAAATTAAAAGCCTTTAAGTTCCCCTAGTTCGTAACCACTTTAATTCTTTATGGGATATTTTTGGCATTACTAGGGGTGAAAATAAAGTATTTCTTGTAAGTCATTGATATATAAGGGGATATGCGGGGGGACAGGGGGGTGGTGGTGTATATATATACGAGGCTATGGGAAAATTACTAGAAAAGCATGGTAACCACTTAGGTGGCCACATTAGTATGGTACCTGTAGGGGTCCCCCCTCCACATAGGAGTCCCTAATAGTAGATTTATGGAATACATATAGGACCCTGGGGGTGGGCCCTAATACCATTATACACCCTGAATGCGATTCTGTCAATAATAAAATAAAAAAATCAAATAAATCAAAAAAATAGATTGACAGAATTGCTATATGTGTGTATAATAGATAGATATACAGTAGTTACCAACGGGTCACACAGATATATAACGAAAACAACCACGGACATTCACGGAAACTACTGGTTTTTAAGGAAAAACTATATGGCAATCAGAGAAATACACGGATCTATCGGTAAAGAAATGATCAATGGCAAGTTTTATAGCATGTCAAAAGAGCGTCACGCACAAATATTCGGAAAAAAAATCGAAAAAACAAAGGAAACCACTATGTATAACAAGAAACCTAAACCAAAACCTAAACCAAAACCATCTTATTAAGGAGAACCCAAAATGTCTGAGACATCAAAACTATTAAAGGCAGGTAAATCTGCCGTAACTGGAATGACAGCTAAAAATAAAAGCGCAATGATGATGGCTGCAAATCCAAAAGCAGTAACCGCATTAAAAACATTTGTAAAAAGCCCAGCAGCTAAAATATTAAGTAAAGCAATACCTGGATTTTCAGCAGTAAGTTTACTAGCTAGTGTAGCTGGTTTAATGAAAAAGAAAGATAAAGGCGGAATGGCATCCCCTGGATCAGGAAGAAGCAGAACAAAAACTGGACCTGCAATGAGAGCTAAAAAATCTGCTATGACTGATGCACAAAGAAAGTCTGGCGGTAGCTTTGGTAGAGATGCTATTAGAGAATCTGGTAGAGGCAAGGCTGGCCCTAAACGTAACGTTGTAAAAGGCGGTGGCGGTGTTGTTAGAAGCAAAGACGGTAAAGCTATTAAAACTGGCAAAGGTACAGCAGCTTACAAAAGAATGATGGAAAGACGTAAGAATAAATAGTCCATGACTTTTGCAGAATTAGCAGATCTATTAAATAAAAAATCTAAGGAGCAAATCGCCCATGCAACTAGACAACGGACTCGGACTAACCACAGAAAAAGAAAAAAAGCCAGTAAGATGCAAGAACTGCGATCATAATTGCCATTGTAAAAACAATGGTGATTGTGCTAAATGTGATTGTAAAGACTGCGAACACAATGCATTAGATGAGTTTTATGATAGACTTGATGACTATGCAGGTGCATTATTAAATTTAACGAAACATAAAGAGTAATGGCAAAAAGTAAAAGTACAGTAAATAAAGCAGGTAACTATACACAGCCTGGTAAAAGAAAACAAATCTTTAATAGAATTAAAGCTCAAGCATCTCATGGCACAGCTGCTGGACAGTGGTCTGCTCGTAAGGCTCAAGCACTAGCTAAAGCATATAAAAAAGCTGGTGGTGGATACAAAGGCTAAATATGGCATTAGCTAAAAGTCAAAAAAGTTTAAAGTCATGGGGAAAACAAAAGTGGCGTACTAAGTCAGGAAAAAAATCTTCTGTAACTGGTGAGCGTTATCTTCCATCTAAAGCTATTAAATCATTAACTCCAGCAGAGTATGCAGCTACTACTGCAGCAAAAAGAAAAGCCAAAGCAAAGGGAAAACAATTTGCAAGCCAACCTAAAAATATTGCAAAAAAAGTAAAGCAGTATAGAAAAATAACTTAAGGTATGGCAAAGGATCCTAAAGTAGGAACAGGCAAAAAACCAAAAGGTTCTGATCGTAGATTATATACAGATGAGAATCCAAAAGATACAGTTAGTATAAAGTTTGCAACACCAGCCGATGCAAGAGCAACAGTTGCTAAAGTAAAAAAACTTAATAAACCTTATGCTAGAAAAATACAGATATTAACAGTTGGTGAGCAACGGGCTAAAGTTATGGGAAAAACTGAAGTAGCTAATATATTTAAAAAAGCAAAATTACAATTAAGAAAGAAACATTATGGGAACAAAAAATAACAAAAATCCACACAAGTTAACTAACAAGCAAAAAAAACTTGCTTCAGTTGCAAATCCTAAAAATAAAATTACAAAGGCAGATCTTGATAAATTAAGAAATAGAACTGCTTAATACAATGGCACTATCAGATGCACAAAAGAAAAAAAATTTTTTAAAGAAGCATAGTCTTCCAGGATTTAATAAGTGTGTCATACGAAGTGAAGGAAAGAAAAAAGGTAAAGTAGGAATTCTTGTAGATGGTAAACCAAAGTTAATTAGATTTGGAGATGCTTCTATGGGGCATAATTATTCTCCAGAAGCTAGAAAAAGTTTTAAAGCTAGACACGCTAAGAATATAGCTAAAGGAAAAACAAGTGCTGCTTATTGGGCAAATAAATGTTTATGGGCAGGAAAAGGGGGAAGTAGAAAATCTCCACCAAAATCACAAAAGCACAAAAAAGGAGTTGCGTAATGGAAAAATTAATATGGATTAAAGACAAAGTTATGGCAATGCCTAAAAAGAAACAAATTATTTTAGGTGTTGCAGTTCTTGTGTTAATAGCTGTTGTATGCTTCTAGATAAGAAGGAAACAACAGAATTAACAGAGAAACAAAAGACATTTCTCTCTGTTTTATTTGGAGAAGCCAATGGTGATCCAAGAACAGCTGCAGAGATTGCAGGCTATGCTCCCACCTCATATCCGAAAGTGGTACAGGGTTTAAAAGACCAAATCATAGAACGTGCCGAAACGGTATTAGCAGCACATTCACCAAAAGCTGCACTAAGCATAGCCAACGCAATAGATGATGATGGATCTATACCTGGTGCTAGTATTAGAATGGAAGCAGCAAAACAGATATTAGATAGAGTGGGAGTAATTAAAAAAGAAAAAATAGATATTAATGCCAAAGTTGCCCATGGTATATTTATACTACCAGCAAAAGAAGCATAATGAAAACTATATTATACAAAGTATATATTTGGTCAGGTAAAATACATAGTTGGTCGTGGACAATGTTATATGGGAAACGAAACAATGAGTCTAGGACATAAAAAAAGAATTGCAAGAACTGTTCCATTTGGTTACAAAGTAAGTGAACAAGACGAGAAATTATTAGAGCCGATCCAAGAGGAACTCGAAGCTATAGAACAAGCAAAACAATATATTAAAAGTTGTTCCTATCGAGAAGTTGCTGGATGGATGGAAAGAAAAACGGGTAGATACATATCTGCTCCTGGCTTAAGGAAGGTGCTGTCAAGAAGTGAATGATATACCACCACCTAAGAAAAAAAAGAAAACTATAGCTAAAGCAAAACGATCAGCTAAAGCTAGTATTAGTGATATAGCAAAACAAGTACAAAAAGCAAAAGATGATTATCACAATGCACAAAAAAAATTAAAAAATAAAAAAGCAGCTATCAAAAAAGCTGATGATATTATAGAAGGTAAACAAGGTCTAGTAATTGAAGATGAACTAGATAGTATACCACCAAATGTAAAAGAAGCAGTACAAGAGCAAGAAGTTATATTTGAACCTAATGAAGGTCCACAAACACAATTCTTAGCTGCATCAGAACGAGAAGTATTTTATGGTGGTGCAAGAGGCGGAGGTAAATCATATGCAATGCTTATTGATCCACTTCGTTATTGTGATAAGGCAAAGCACAGATGTCTACTATTAAGACGTTCAATGCCAGAGTTAAGAGATTTAATTAATCACTCACAACAATTATATCCTAAAGCATACCCTGGTGCTAAATGGAGAGAACAAGAAAAAGAATGGAGATTTCCGTCAGGGGCGAAAATAGAATTTGGATACGCTGAGAACACTACTGATGCACTTCGATATCAAGGTCAATCTTACACATGGATTGGAATCGATGAGCTACCACAATATCCCAATCCAGATATTTATAATTTTTTAAGATCTTCTCTTAGATCAGTAGATCCAAATATACCAGTATTTATGAGGGCTACAGGAAATCCAGGCAACGTAGGATCAACATGGGTAAAAGAAATGTTTGTAGATCCTGCAGTACCAAATACTAAATTTGATATAGAAATAGAAACACCAGTAGGTGTAAGAAAAATATCAAGAAGATTTATACCAGCTAAGTTACAAGATAATCCCTATCTGATGCAAACAGAAGATTATTATATTATGCTGGCATCACTACCAGAAACACAAAGGAAACAGTTTTTAGATGGTGATTGGGGAGCGTATGAAGATGCTGCATTCCCAGACTTTAGTAAAGATTTACATGTTGTAGAGCCTTTTGAAATACCTAACAACTGGCATAAATTTAGAGCATGTGACTGGGGTTATTCTTCTCCAGCTTGTGTACTTTGGTTTGCAATAGATTTTGATAATAACTTGTATGTTTACAGAGAACTATACACTAAAAAAGTTGTTGCTGATCAGTTTGCTTACCAAGTATTAAATCTAGAACAAGGTGAGTATATAAGATATGGTGTACTAGATTCTAGCACCTGGGCAAAAAGAGGAGATGTTGGTCCAAGCATTGCTGAAACAATGATAACATCAGGATGTAGATGGAGACCATCAGATCGTTCGCCTAAAAGTAGAATCAATGGTAAGTTAGAAATACATAGACGACTGTCGGCTGATGCAGAAACAGGTGAGCCCTCACTATATATTTTTAATAATTGTTTAAATATTATTCGAACACTACCTCTATTACCGTGTGATAAGAATAATCCAGAAGACGTAGATACGCATGCAGAAGATCACGCATATGATGCATTAAGATATGGCTGCATGTCACGCCCCATTAATCCTCATGGAAGTGGCTTTTCGTCATTTTCTCAACCACAAGGCTATAAGCCTGCAGATACAATGTTTGGATACTAATGGATATAAATAATAAAAAATTAATTGTTGGATTTTCTGAAATTACAATTAAAGAAGAAGACGCAAGTTTTAAAAAAGATAATTTAACTGACTGCTATGGACAGTTTTTACAACGTGAAAATTCCATACAGATTAATACAAATTTAGAACCACATGATAAATTAAATACAGTTATTCATGAGATTCTACATTCATGTGTATATGTTAGTGGCCTTAATCAAAAGGGAGCTCCATTAGAAGAGGATAGCTCAGAAGAGATTGTGGTAAATAATTTAGCTAATATATTTCATACAGTCTTACGAGACAACCCATGGCTTGTTAGATTTATTAACGAGTACATACCTAAACAAAAAACTAAGGAGAAATAAATGCCAAATATAATGCAAAAATATAAACAAGGTGATTTAGACGAAAATAATTCAGGTTACGGAAATTCTGCTAAAACATCTAATCCAGCTGATAATATGCCACCAGTAGTAGAGGGCGGTATTAATGAAGATGCACCTAAAGTAAAATCTAATATGGTTGATAAAAGTGTGTTTTCAAAAGCAGACGAAAGAGACTACTAATCCAATAAGGATATATAATGGATACTACAGATAATACAGTAGCATTAGATGATGAGTCTAATGAACAACAACCGTTAAGTGATTACAGCAATTTAGCAGGGTATATAAAAGAAAAATTTATACGTTCTGAAGATTCTAGATTATTTGATGAGAGCCGTTGGTTAAGAGCCTACAGAAACTATAGAGGTATATATGGCTCTGAAATGTCATTTACTGAAAGAGAAAAGTCTAGAGTATTTGTTAAAATAACTAAAACAAAAGTTCTAGCTGCTTTTGGTCAACTTATAGAAGTATTGTTTGCTAATGCTAAGTTTCCACTTGGTATTACACCAACAAAACTTCCAGATGGTATATCAGAATATGCTTATGTTGATGATGAACAAGTAGAGCCAGCAGAAACAGAACAACCTAGTCCTTATGGATTTCCTGGTGATGGTAATGAATTTGAACCAGGAAAAACTATAGAAGATATATTAGGTGGATTATCAAAAGACTTTGAAGGTTTAAACATTAAAGCTGGTCCTTCACCTGATCCAACTAAAAAAGTACAATTATCGCCTGCAAAAGAAGCGGCTGCAAACATGGAAAAATTAATTCATGATCAGCTAGAAGATACTTCTGCAATAACTGTCCTAAGACATTGTTTATTTGAAATGGCATTACTAGGAACTGGAATAATTAAAGGTCCTTTTAATTACGAAAAAACTAAACATAAATGGGAAAAAGGGGATGAAGGAGAAATGGAGTATTCTCCAGAATCAAAACTAGTTCCTAAAATAGAAGCAGTAAGTTGTTGGGATTTTTATCCAGATCCTGATGCAACAACAATTGAAGATTGTGAGTATGCTATACAAAGGCATACATTAAGTAGAAGCCAACTAAGGGATTTAAAAAATAGACCATTCTTTAGAAAGAATGCAATTGCTGATTGTTTATCAATGGGCCCAAACTATCAAGCTAGAGGATTTGAAACTGCACTACTTGATAGAGAAAATGTAGATGATTTAGATAAAAATAGATTTGAAGTATTAGAATACTGGGGCCTAATGGACAAACAACTAGCTAAAGAATCTGGCCTAGAGCTTGAAGGTGATGTTGAAGATATTGATGAGTTAGAAGAAGTTCAAATTAATGCGTGGATATGTAATGGTAAAATACTAAGATTAGTATTAAATCCATTTACTCCTGAAAGAATACCATTTCATGTAGCACCATATGAAATAAATCCATATCAATTTTTTGGTGTAGGTTTACCTGAAAATATGGAAGATGCACAGCAAGTAATGAATGGTCATGCAAGAATGGCTATTGATAATTTAGCACTAGCTGGTAATCTAGTATTTGATATAGATGAAACACAATTAGTACCAGGACAAGATATGAGTATATATCCTGGTAAAATATTTAGAAGACAGTCTGGTGTAACAGGAACAGCAATCAATGGATTAAAGTTTCCTAATACATCATTTGAAAACTTACAGATGTTTGATAAGTTTAGACAGCTAGCAGATGAAGCAACTGGAATACCATCTTATTCACATGGAGCAACTGGTGTACAGTCTACTACAAGAACAGCTGCAGGTATGTCTATGTTAATGGGAGCATCTGCTTTAAGTATAAAAACAGTTATAAAAAATATAGACGACTATTTATTACGACCCCTTGGTGAAGCACTATTCTCTTGGAACATGCAGTTTAATGCAAGCATTCCAGATATACAAGGAGACTTAGATGTAAAAGCAATGGGAACATCTTCATTAATGCAAAAAGAAGTTCGTTCTCAAAGACTAATGACATTTATGCAAACTGCAAATAATCCAAATATTGCACCGTTTGTTAGATGGCACTCAGTACTTACAGAGATAGCTAAATCTTTAGATATAGATCCAGAAGATTTAATTAATGATCCAGAAAAGGCTGCAATTTTTGCAAAAATAATGGGAATGACAAATGGAAATAAACAAGATGAAGGCTCTGGTGAACAACCACCAGGCATGGGATCTGCTGGAGGAGTACCTCCAGGAGCAAATCCAACTGATACAACGGGAGCTGGAGGCGGCAACATCGGAGTTGGAGGTATTCCGCAACCAGGGGAAACTAACTTCGCTCAGGAGGCTTCTGTCGCTCAAGCACCAACTAAACAATAAAGAATTAAAAAAAACTAAAGGATTTTTTAAATAATGGCAACTACAACATCTACCAAACCAGGAGAAATAGGAGGCACTTCAATACTTTCTAAAAGAAGTCCTACCTATAGACTAGTATTAAAAGTTGATCCTACAACAGGACAATACAAATATGAATACGAAGTAGATGATGCTCCTAAAGTTTCTGATGTTATACAATCTGCTACTCCAGTAGTACCAGAAGTTCCAGATACTGGAGGAGATGGTGACAGCACACCTACTTTTGGGAATATAACCCCAGATCCAGTAGATCCAGGCACAAGTTTTGAACAAACTAAAAGAATGCTTGGAGGAGGAGGAGGCCGAGATCGAGAGCAAATAGACTCTGGAGAGTACAGAATGAATCCAGATGGCACTGTAGGATACAGAAGAGCAAATCAAAAAAACTTTATTACAGTAAGTGAGACTAGTCCTGGAGCACAAAGATTTATGGCAGGTCTTACTAAAGGTGTGAGTAAAGTAACAGATACAATAGGAGATTTTGTAAGCACTGGTGGTTTTATTGGATCTGCATTTAGAAATATTTTTAGTGGAAGTAAAGCGGCCACAAAAGAATATGATGGGAGTTATAATCAAATGCCTGCAGGATTTGTTGATGGAGGAGAACCTGACAAACAACCTTTAGATAATCGTAGACCAGATAGTATGGGAGCAGCAGACACTACAAAAACTACTTTTGATCAAACTGCAGATGCATTAACAGGAGGCACTGTATCATATGAAAAAGTTTATACAGGTACTGCTAAACAGATACAGCAAAAAAAGGGACCATTTAAAATGGTGCCTAAAGTAGACACATCTTTAAGAAAAGTTTATACAGGCACAAAAAAACAACAACTACAAAAAAAAGGACCTTATGATTTAGTTGGTCCTACATCAAATTTTCCTGTAAAAAAACCCGATATGCCTAGACAGGAAACAACATTAACAGGCCCTAGAGAATTAGGTGCTACAACTAGAAGTGATATTGGAGAAGCTGTTAGAGAAGGCGATATTACAAAAGCTGTAGATATTGCTAAAACTACTGCAGGAAGTTTAGGACAATCACGAGATAAAGCACAAGCAGAAATGGATAAAGCACGAATAGGTGCTACTACAAATAATGCAATGTCTGGTTATGGTAGTAATATAGGTTCTGATAGACGACAAAAAGAACAAGAAAAAGATGTAGCTTCTGCTAGAGAAGCTGCTAAAAATACTGAAGCAGAAAAAGGCAGAACTGTAGATAGAGATAATGCAGTAGATAATGCTGCTAGATCAAATGAAGTATCTGATAAAAACGGCAATGCCGTAACCAATAATGGCAAGGCTGTAAATTTTGGTGGTAATAAAAAATCTGAAAAACAAAAAGCTGATGGTGCTGGAGGTAATAATTCTGGAGGAAGAATTATATGTACTGAATTATATCGTCAAGGATTAATTTCAAGAAAAGATTATATGTTAGATTTATATTATACTTCAAAGCATCTAACTCCACAGCATACGGCAGGCTACTGGCATTTTGCAGTACCTGCAGTTAAAGCAATGAGACGCAGTAAATTTTGGACTGCATTCTGGAGAGAGATTGCATATAATAGATTACAAGATATTAAATGGAGACTTGGTTATGGTAAGTTTACTTTAAAGGGTAGAATTTATAGTGCTATATTTGAGCCATTTTGTTATATATCAGGATATTTTAAACCTAACGCAACATATAAAGAACTATATAAAGGAGAATACTAATGGCAGTAAACCCATTAATGGCTAACCCACAACAAGCACCAATGCCTGCAGGACAAACTGAAGCACCGATGCAAGGTGGAGGACAGCCTCAACCAGTAAATGTTAACCCACAAGAATTTCAAAATGCTATGCAAAATTTATCTCCACAAGCTATGCAGGCTTTAGATATGCATTTAACTCCAGCTGTTAAGCAAGCATTAGGAGAACTATTAGGATCTGAAATAGCAGGAATAGTACAAGATATTGGTCCTGATCAACCTACTATTAGCATTCCTATATCTGTAATTGCTAGTGCCTATCCAACAGAGGGCGGAGACATTCAACAATCTATACAAATGATGGAAGAAGATTTTAGGTCTAAAGCAGGACAAGGACAACAAGAGATTCCTAGATCACCGCAAGGTGGACTAGGCGGAGCACCTATGGGAGCTCCACCAACTAACGTGCCACCTATGCAATAAAGCATAGCACACGAGGGCTACCCTTCCCCATAAGGCACCCAACTCAACTAAGGAGGATACTATGGTTGACGACACAAATGAAGATGTAATAGAAACAACTGAAGAAGTAATTGAAGAAACAGAAGAAGTTTCTCTTACACCTGAACAGGAGCAAGTAGAAGAAATACTTGATCCAACACCTTATCAAAATAAATATAAAAGAGATCTCGATGATAAGGATACTGATACAGCTACCGAGCAACAGGACACCGAAGAAGAGGCTACTCCTGAAGAACGCCCTGTAACAGCCGAGGAAAAGGCTTTTAAGAAACGTTATGACGATCTTAAACGCCATTACGACAAGACCTTAAGTAAGCATAAAACAGAAGTTACTAAACTTAAGACTCAAGTTGAACAGAGTGCAAATAAAATATTGCCTCCAAAAGATCCAGCAGAGCTGGCTGAATGGAAAAAGCAATACCCAGATGTTTATGATGTAATTGAAACTATATCACTTCAACAAGCAGATGATCGTGCTAAACAACTTGAAGAAAAATTTCAGTTTTTACAGGAACAGCAATCGCAAATTTCTAAAGAAAAAGCTGAAGTTGAATTACTAAAAAGACATCCTGATTTTCAAGAGATCAGAGCTACTGACCAATTTCATGAATGGGCACAAGTTCAAGATCCAACAATTCAAGGATGGTTGTATGATAACACAGACAACGCTGATTTAGCTGCAAGAGCTATAGATCTTTATAAAATGGATGCTGGTATTACTTCTACTAAAAAAAGTAAACCTGCAGAAGTAAAGAAGGAAGCCGCAAAAGCAGTAACCAGTACAAAAAAAGGTAATCAAATAAGTGTAACTGAAAAGAAAATTTGGAGTGTTGCAGAAATTAGCAAGTTAAAACCTGGCCAATTTGAAAAACATGAAAAAGATATTATGTTAGCTAGAAGAGAAGGTCGTATAAAAGCATAAACTAAAAACTTAACTTAACGCTATAAAGGAGAATAATATGGCAATATCAAGATCAAGTGGGTATAACAACCTGCCAGGCGATAATTTCATACCTGCTATTTATAGTCAAAAGGTTCAAAAGTTTTTCAGAACTGCTTCGGTTGTTGAAGACATTACAAACACCGACTACGCTGGAGAAATTGAGGCTTATGGCGATACGGTAAATATTATCAAAGAACCTACGGTTACTGTAGCTGCGTACACTCGTGGTGCATTAATCAACACACAAAACTTAGCTGACGATCAACTACAACTAATTGTTGACCAAGCCAATGCTTTTGCTTTTAAAGTAGATGACATTGAAGAAAGACACTCTCATGTAAATTTTGAGTCTGTTGCAACTTCTTCTGGTGCATATGCTCTAAAAAATGCTTATGACAAAAATGTTATAGCTGCAATGGTAGCTGGTGCTGGAACAACTGTTGGTTCAGATGGATCTGGTAACGTAGACGTTGGAACTTATGCGGAAGGATTATCTTTATCAGGTACTCCTGAAACTGATCCAGTAAACGTTATAGCTAATCACTCTAAAAGACTAAACTCGGCTGATGTTCCTGAAGAGAACAGATGGTTCCTAGCTGGACCTGAGTTCTACGAAGAACTAGGCAAAGCAAATAACAAGCTAATGGCTGATACTTCTGGTGCTGCTACACCATTAAGAAATGGTAAAGTATACCAAGGAAAAATCAATAACATGAGCTTGTATATGACAAATAACTTTGCTGCCGCAAGTACGTCTAACGTTTTCTTATGCATGTCTGGTCACATGTCTTCAACTGCAACTGCTAATCACATTGCAAAAATTGAAGTAGTGAGAGACCAAGATTCTTTTGCAGACGTTGTTAGAGGATTACATGTGTTTGGTAGAAAAGTATTAAGATCGGAAGGTCTTATTGCTCAATATCTTTTAATTGATTAATAGGAAAGGAATAATATCATGGCTACTTACGATGTAACAGGTAATTCTAGTTCAACTAGTGTACCTTCAAGAAAAAACCCTGGTGTAAGAACTCCTTACCTAGTGGAAAATACAATTGATATATCAAAAATTAATAGTTCTGCTGGAACAACAAACGGAGACGTACTACAAGTACTCGATGTTCCTGCTGAAACTTTAGTTCTACATGCTGGTATTGAAGTTCTTACTGCACTATCTAGTAGTGCAACTATGGACTTTGGTATTACTGGTGGAGACGTTGATGTATTTGTTGACGGAGATGCTAACGCAACAGGATACTCTGTGCTAACAGCTACTGCAAGACCAATTATTGCAAGTGCTGACACTATCGACTTACTAGTCGCAGGTGCAGATTCTTCTGCAGGTAAAGTTAGAGTATTCGCACTTATGTGTGATGTATCTGGCATTTACGAAACAGCAAAAAATGCTTAATTGTTAATTAGAGGGGAGCCTTATGGCTCCCTTCTTTTATAAATGAATTTATGAGTACAATAGATTTAAGAAAAACTACAACAGCATCTACAGGACAGAAACTTACTCCTATGTATGATAACAGTCCTAAAAAAATTAATAAAGATGATAGTATTAATTTAAGATTAGATGATCAAGATAAAAAAATAGATAAAATATTAAAATTATTAGAGAATAAATAATGGATTATTTAGCATTAACAAACTCAGTATTAGCAGAACTTAATGAAGTACAACTAACATCAACTACTTTTAGTAATAGTAGTGGAATACAGACCACAGTTAAAGATGTTGTTAACAAGGCAATACGAGATGTATATGCTTCAGAATTAGAATGGCCTTGGTTACATAGTGATAAAACACAAGTAACTTATGCAGGTCAAAAAGAATATACACTACCTACAGATTATAGATCAGTAGATTACGATTCATTTTATTTAGTGCCTACTGAGTTAGTTACTAATTCAACATTTGATAGTAACATAACTGGTTGGACAACATCATCAGGAAGTCCTGCGTATAACTCTGGTGGTAATGGCAGACTAAGATTAAATGCAGCAGCGGCATATGCTACATTATCAACAATAAAAAATAAAACATATAGAGTACAGATTAGACTTATAGACAGTTCTTCAGGAGGTTCTAGTTTAAAAGTACAAGTAGGCACATCTGCTGCAGGCACACAAAATTTAAATACTACTTTAACTGTATCTGATTTTGGAGATGGTAATATACTAGATACTACATTTACAGCAACAGCATCTACATCATATCTCACATTAGATAATGATGATTCTAATAATTTAGATGTAGATTTTGCAAAGGTATCTGAAAATATAGCACCTAAAAAATTAGTATATATTACATATGAAGATTACAGAAGAAGATTTTTAGCTACTGCACAAACAAACAATAGTGATCAATATGGTACTCCTGATTATGTGTATAGATCTCAAGATGAAAAGTTTGGATTATATAGAGTGCCTAAATCAGATGGCTATACAATAAACTATGAGTATTGGAAAACACATTCAGATCTTTCTAGTTCAACAGATACTCCTGATATACCTGCAAGATTTCATGATGTAATAGTAGCAAGAGCAAAGTATTATATCTATCAACTAAGATCTGATCCTCAGTTTACCCAATTTGCTGCTGCAGACTATTTAGCAGGAATTAAAAGAATGAGAATTGAACTAATTAATTCACCATCTCAAATGTTAGATACAAGAGTTAATTTAGGAAGAAGTAGAGGAGCATCATTAAGTGGCTGATACTTCTCAAATATCTCCTTTTGTATTTGGTTTAGGAGGAGGTCTTGTTTTAAATAAAGATTCATTCTCGTATCAACCAGGAGAAACAAAAGTATTACAAAACTTTGAACCAGATGTTAAAGGTGGATATAAAAAAATATTAGGCACTACTAAGTTTAATACTAATATTGTACCTCAAGTATCCTCATCTAGTGAAAGAGTAGTAATGTCAGCTATATTTGGTAGCACTGTATTAGGAGCTAGAGGTGGCAGTATACATAGAGCATCTAGCGGATCAGGAAGTTGGACATCTACAATAACTGGATTAGGGACACCTACTAGAAACTACGAATTTAGAAAATTTAATTTTGATGGTACAGATAGAATAGTTATATGTACAGGAACTTCTAGCCCACAACTTTTAACGTCTGCATTTTCTGCTTCAGTTATAAATGCTACAGGCACAGCAAATTTTAAACATGTAGAAATATTTAAGAATCATTTATTTTTTGCTGGTAACCCAAGTGCAGAGCAGCAAATTAGTTTTATGGGTCCATTTGAAACTAATGATTTTACTACAAGTAATGGCGGTGGAGTTATAAAAGTAGACACAGATATAAAAGGATTAAAAGTATTTAGAGATGCATTATTTATATTTGGACAAGATAAAATATTTAAATTAACAGGAAATACAGAAAGTGATTTTGCTAT
>Ga0098037_1000797_pt1 | contig 15275 bp, 8 predicted proteins | sample 5_EtaG_FD_75050 | JGI IMG/M metagenome (GOLD analysis project Ga0098037, IMG submission 75050) | Marine viral communities from the Subarctic Pacific Ocean - 5_ETSP_OMZ_AT15132 metaG | ecosystem: Environmental > Aquatic > Marine > Oceanic | place: Pacific Ocean | collected 2015-01-08 | reverse complement strand
TATCCCGCAGTGGAGACCTACTATGAGACCTGAATATGAAACCCATTGGGAACGCGCAGAGCGTTGGAATGGTCGCTTCGCAATGATCGGAGTGGTAGCAGCTATCGGAGCCTTTGTGGTCTCTGGAAGTATTTGGTGATTTTCCGTACGTTCATCCTATGCAATTTGACATCAGAGTAAATAAAGAGTGGATTGTTCTTACTCATAGAGCTGTATCCCATCTCTTGACCACATGGCCTGGAGGTGACCCTGAAGAACAAGCGGCCATGGTCGCTCTCAAGCAGGATCTAGATCGTTTATTGCTCGAAAGCATGTATCACGTATAGGACGCATCTACCCAGAGCATGGAACGGGGCCTGGGCCTAACGGAGATCACAATGACTGACGTTCAAGTCAAGCAAGCTGTGCGCCTTCAGAAGGCCACAGAAAAGAAGCAGAAGCTCACCTATAGGGGTGTGCGTTACCTGCTGATCAAGTAGCCCTAGGGAGGCTTTGTATCCCGCCTGTACCTGATTGATGGTGCAAATTACTTTCCGTTGACAACACGGGGAGACGGTTACGGTTGCCAAGACCGGAAAGCTTGGCTGCCTGCCAGTTGGAGTAGCAGGGGTTCGACTCCCCTGCCTGGTATTTGCCCTTTGAGCCCGCCACGGTGGATAACTCTTTGGGTGCATGCGCCCCGACTAAGGCCTAATTAGTCAAAACTTAGATCTAGATCGCAATCAATAAACCTTTTTAATTTTTACCTACAGTGACTTACACTGCTTTTCAGGGTAACAACGTAGCCGACGGCTCACGTACACCCACACAAAACTACGATACCCGTTACGCAACAGCGTTGAAGCTGTTCAGTGGTGAGGTATTTAATGCCTTTAATAGTGCAACAATCTTCAAAGGATTGGTACGCAATTATGCACTCCGTGGCGGCAAGAGTAAACAGTTCTTGCTGACCGGGAAGCTCGCAAGTGGCTATCACACTCCTGGTGAAGCTATTGCTCCCGCAGCTGGCCTAAGGTCAAACGAGAAGACAATCGTCATGGACGATCTGCTCGTGAGCAGCCAGTTCGTATACGACCTTGATGAAATTCTGTCGCAATGGTCCAGCAGATCTGAGATCAGTAAGCAAATCGGTGAGGCCCTTGCCCTTCACTACGATGACCGTATTGCTCGTGTTCTCGCTAAAGCTGCTACTGAAACCTCTGTTGTGACTGGTGAGCCTGGTGGCTTCCAGGTCAACATTGGTGCAGGCAATACCAACAATGCTCAGGCACTTGTAGATGGTTTCTTCGAAGCTGCTGCAACCCTCGACGAGCGTTCAGCTCCCCAAGATAATCGCGTCTGCGTATTATCGCCTAGACAATATTATAGCTTGATTTCTAGCGTGGATACTAATATCCTAAATCGCGAAATTGGCAACACCCAAGGCGACATGAATAGCGGCAAAGGCCTCTTCTCAATCGCTGGTATTCGCATCTTTAAGTCTAACGTTCTGGCTGACCAGTACGGAAATGATGCAACTGCAAATGCTGCAGTAGATGGAGAGAACAATGACTATGTTATTGACAACTCCAACCTTGCTGGCCTCGTATTCCATAGGGAAGCTGCAGGTACAGTAGAGGCAATTGGTCCTTCAATTGAAACAACTTCTGGGGACTTCCATGTCCAATTCCAGGGTGATTTGATTGTCGGAAAACTTGCAATGGGCTGCGATTCTCTTCGCGTTTCTGTTGCTGGTTCCCTCCAAGCTGCTTGATATTTATCCCAGAGGTTCGGTTTATCCGGGCCTCCGGGTTTTCTCATTACCCGAAACAAAAATGGCTACTACTAAAGCAACACGACTTGCTGCAGTTAATACAATTATTTCTAATATCGGTCAAGCTCCTGTAACTGCTTTGGATACTGGTAATCCTGTTGTAGAAATGGCAGAACAGATTCTAGATGAAATCACACTAGCCGTACTAGCTGAAGGATGGGAGTTCAACACTGAACGTTATTACCCATTTACTCCAGACAACGATGGATTTATCTCAATACCCACCAACGTTTTAAGTCTAGATACACCGTGCGGATCAGCAATCCAGGCTGTTATTCGCAATGGCAAACTATATGATCGAGTTAAACATACCTATACTTTTACTAATAAGCAAGAGCTTGATGTGACATGGTTGTTTGACTTTGAAGAGCTTCCAGAGGCTTATAAAAACTACATTACTATCAGAGCAGCAAATGTCTTTGCAGGGCGCTCTGTGGGCTCTCAGGAGGCCGTTACCTTTGGCCAAAGAGAAGAGACCGTAGCACGAGCTACTTTGATGGAATATGACACACAGCAAGCTGATTACTCCATTTTTAGTGATCAGAAAGGTGGCACGTCATATAGCAATACTGCATCAAGACCTATTCAAATCGTTCATAGATTCTAATGGCAGCAATCTCCCAAGTCATTCCAAATCTGCTGGGAGGGGTTAGCCAACAACCCGACCCCGTTAAACTACCAGGGCAGCTCCGTCAAGCAGAAAACGTTCTTTTAGATCCCACGTTTGGGTGTCGCAAAAGGCCCCCTACTTCTTTTGTCGCCACACTTTCTGAAACTATCCCAATAGACGCAAAGTGGTTTCCTATTTTTAGGGATAACAATGAGCGTTATGTAGTTGCAATTTATAAGGAAAATAGCGTTACACAAATCAAGGTCTGGGAAGCAGACACAGGTGTTGAGCGTACCGTAACTATTGACAGTTCTGCGGTTGATTATCTAAATGTTGCTACTGCCCGAAACATTACTGAACTCACAATTAACGACTATACCCTTCTCGCTAATAATGAGATTGAGGTTAGCATGTCTGACAATGTGCCAGAGCCTGATAATAAAGATGCGCTAGTAGTTGTTAATCAGGTTGCATATAATACAACCTACGGTATTGATTTCTTAAAAGACGGACAACAGCTAGTACAGGAAAAAGTTTACAGTGCTACAGCCTTAAGTGTTAGTCCGGGATCTTTTGAGGTTGAGGATTCAGGTAGTTGTACATTTGCTGGCACTAATACATTCAATGAAAGCCAAGGCAATAAGTCCGGCTTGGGATTTGTTTTAACCACTTCTTGTACTCCTACGCTTGAAACAGAGATTGTACAAGGTATTAATTATCCCACTGCTGTATCAGCAGACATACCGCAACCTCAAATCTATTTCACTGGGCTGCATGGCTCAGCGGATGATTATCCAGTAGGACAATATCTGCGTTCTTCTGTTACTACTTTAAACACTAACCTAACTCTCTCTGTAGAGTGTAGGGTTAATAAAGAGAAGGATACCTCGCTGTCTGGTAATCGCTATGATTTTACCGGAGTGCAGATTGTCTCCTTTGATCAGCAGAGGGATTGGCAAGTAAATCAAGGTGGTACTCACACTTCTAGTGGTGCTGTTGCTACTTACCTAGTGACTAGCACTAGGGCCGGTCAAAATACTGAAAGCAATTCTTATAAGTCTGTCTACTCTTCACGAGTAGAACTTCGCAATGGTGGAATCGGTTGGAGAGTTGGTGACTCTGTAAGCGTAACTATGCAAGGGAAAACCTATACAGTTACGGTCACCGCAGAGCGGTTTGGGTACTCTTATGCCTCTGAAGCTTCTGTTTCCTATACCACACCTGTCGATCAAAATAGTGGAACCTTGGACGTTGCAAGTATTACGGGTGGATTAACGGCTGCTATTAATGCTTTAAGCAATTATTCAGCCACGCCTATCGGCAATACTATTCATATTAAAAGAACAGACACCCGCGACTTTAACGTACAGGTTCGGGGTGGAACCACTAATAATGCTCTATATGGAATCAAAGGCTCTGTAAACGACGTTTCACTGCTGCCTAGCCAATGCATTCCTGATGTTGTTCTGTTAGTCAGAAATAGTGCTGAGTCGGATGCAGACGACTACTACGTTAAATTCCAATCATCAGCAGGTGATATTCCAGGCCAAGGTTCCTGGGAAGAGACAGTTAAGCCAGGAATCCCAACTGACTTAAACCTGTCAACAATGCCGATGGCCATGATCCGTAACTCAGATGGAACATTTACTGTACGGGCACTAGCACCTGAATTCAGTGAAGAACTGTTCTGGGCACCTAGAGAAGTGGGAGACGAGAAATCCAACCCTGCCCCTTCTTTTGTCGGTAAGAACATCAAAGATATGTTCTTCTACATGAATCGTCTGGGATTTCTTTCGCAAGACTCTGTCATTCTTTCGCAGCCTGGTGATTATTTCAATTTCTTTGTGGGCTCTGCTATTGCTGTTAGCGATGCTGACCCAATTGATATGACGGCAAGCTCGACAAAGCCTGCCACACTCAAGGCAGTACTTGGAACAACTAAAGGATTGCTATTGTTTGCTGAGAATTCACAATTCCTTCTTTCTACATCAGAAGCAGCCTTCGGCCCTTCAACCGTAAAAATGAGTGAGTTGAGTAACTACAGTTACACCTCCAACGTAAAGCCTCTTGAGACTGGTGTTTCAGTATTGTTCTCTACTGAAGCTGATACTTTCAGCAAAGTTTATGAGATGGCTGTTGACTCTATTGATAACAGGCCTCTTGTATCTGAAAATACCAGAATTGTTCCAGAATATATTCCGCCCGGTCTAACTCTTTCCGCATCATCTCCTAATAATAGCTTGGTGCTTTATGGGAATGATACTGATACTCTGTGGACATTTAAATTCTTTAATACAGGCAATGAAAGAAGCTTGGCTGGCTGGTCCAAGTGGATCTTTCCAGCACCAGTTTATATGGCATCATTCGATCATGATTCTGGGTATTTTGTCTGCAATAACGATGGTAAATCTATTCTACTAACTCTAGAGATGTTGGATGATCCAAGGACATCCCCTATTCTTGCTCATGGTTATAAGTTTGCCCCTAGGCTTGACTGTTCATTGTTGAAAAGCCAAACCACTGTCGAAGCTACTAACGACGATTTTATTAAACGTATCCGTCTGCCCAACGGTTCATATATCGCTGATAAAGTTGCAAACATTATTCTCACCCTTGATGGTGACTCGACTCTCTACAGAACGGCTACAGTCTTAAATGATGCCACTGGAGATTATATTGAGGTTGATGTTGATATTGCTGATGGTGAATACATTATTGGTTTGGAATATGTGATGAAGGTTGAGCTGCCTTCGTTCTACGTCATCAATGAGAAAACTCCTGATAGGAAAAATATTCCAATGGTAGAGACTGTTTATATTGATCTCTATTATTCAGGTAGATATGATGTGACGTTGTCAAGGCTCGGTTATCAAGATAGAACTGTTGCCTTGGAAGTTGTCGAGTCGGATATTTATCTTGCTAACACTGCTGCTATTGACGAAATCACTTCGCGTGAAGTGCCCGTCTATTGCAGGGGCGATTATGCAAACCTCACTATCACTGCCACAGCCCCCCTCCCTGCCTCTATCACCTCTTACAGGTGGGAAGGTCATTACAACAACAGAGGCATCGCAATTATTTAATGAAATACCATCGGCCGGCCTCCTACAGGGATGGCCTGTTGGTGCTTAGTCATTTACGTCCAGAAGATAAAGCCGAAGTTGAGGGCATGGGTCTGCAAATGATCCATGTCCCTTTTGGTGTTCTAGCTAGTGAACATGCCACTTATTTTTATGACGAGCATGAAGCACCGGCTGGCATTGCTGGAGTCGTCAGATTAAGCCCTACTGAAGGTCAGATATGGATGCTTTGCACTCCTCTGATCACCACCAAACCTATCACTTTTGTACGACAGGCTAAGGCGTGGCTCAGAGAAGTCGAGCTGGAGTATGAACTCCTGTGGAATCTCGCAGACGCCAGAAACTATGTCCATCACAAACTACTTAAACACCTCGGTTTCAAGGCCCTAAGAACCGTACCCACAGGCCCTGAAGCACTTCCCTACTACGAAATCGTGAAACTATGTGCGTAATTTCAGGAACCGTTGCTGGGGCTGCGTTAGCTAATGCCACTTTGGCTATTGGTGCTATCACCACAGCGACATCAGTCGGAATGCAAATGTATTCCGCTCAGCAGCAAGCAGCTCAGGCTCAAGCCTCAATGAACATGCAGGCGCAGCAGCAGCAGCAGCAAGCTGAAATGCAGCGCCAGCAAATGCAAATGCAGCAGCAGCAGCAGCGTCAGGCCCAAATACAGAATCAACAACAACAGCAGCAAGCATTAGCCCTTCAACAGTCTCAGGCGGCTGCTAATTACAACCTACAGATTGCCCAAAATAATACTTCAATTTTAAATCAGTATCAGCAGCAGCGTCAACAAGTAGAAGCTGAACGTCGAAACATACAACAAAAATATAGTGCTGATCGTATTGGTTTTCAGCGTCAGACTGAAACAGCTAATCAGCAGGTTAAATACAACAATGATGCTGCTAATGAAGTCTACAAGCGGGAGCAAACAAAAATGACAGAGGCTAAACGTAAGGCAGCCTTTGCCAGACAGAACGCAATGGCAAGAGCTATTGGTGCTCGTGGTTCAATCTTGTCCGCCGGACGAACTGGTCAATCAGTTGGACTGCTTCTTAATGATGCAGAACGGCAAGCAGGTTTTGAGCAGGCCCAAGCTGATGCCACTTTGCAAGGTCAATTAGAAATGGCTCAAATTGGTATGGATCAAGGTTTCTTGCAAAGCCAAAGTGCCAACAACCAGGCTATGTCCAATGTGGGCATGTTCCCTGCTGCTCCTTATATGCCCGCTTTCCCTGGTATTCCTAACTTTGTAGATCCATTCTCTAATAATCAAGAACAAGCTTTCGGAGCAGCTTAATGGCAACACAAAAAATAACAAGAGGAGACGACGGAAGAATTTATCAGTCCAGACCTGCAAAAACTATTTATCAAGGCTCTGCCAGATCTCTAGGTTTTAACCCAGTTAAAGCTGCTAATGACGAAAAGAAAATTCGTGATTACAAGGCTGCCATTATTGCAGATGGTCAGACAATTTCCCGTGAGATTGCTAGGCAACAGCAAGCGGAGAATTTGGCTCTTAAAGCTCAGCAATCAGCAGATGCAGGTGGTCTCAGGTTAAACCAGCTTGGAAAAGAAGCTGATCTAAAATTATCTCAACTTCGCGATACAGCAAATCTAAAAGCCCAGCAGCTAGTAGATACAAATAATCTTAAATTAGAGGCAAGCACGCTTCAGGCTGAAAACGCTATTGATCTTGGTGTTTTAAAGGCTAATCAAAGTATTGATAACCTTAACCTTAAAACAACACAAACTGCTATTCAAGGCATTCTCGACTTTGGCGTTAGCGTCTATAAGACTAAGGCTGAGTTTGCTGACAAAGCAAAAAAGCAAGAGCTTGAAGACCTTGAAACAGATGCTTTATTGCAATCTATAGGACTTGGCTCTAAAAAGTATACCGAGGAGACTGCTGAGCAAACTGCAGCTACTGGGGAAGTAATAGAAGCAGGACAAAGGGCAGAATCACAAGCCATAGGTGAAGCTGCTCAAGAAATGAGGTCAAGTGGTGAGCCTTCTGATGCTTACCAGGCTGAGATGCTTGAACTCACGACCTCATGGAATCAATTGGCAGATATTAGGGGCAATGTTTACGATGCAAGGATTCTTTATCCAGGCTTCCTTATTGATGCAAAGTCAAGAGGATTGATCCGTACTGGTGCTCAAGGCAAGGCTGATGTTGATTCACTTCTTCGTAAATTTGTCAAAGCCACAGGTTTGTTGGCTATGGCTAAAGTTAACCCTAAATTTGTCGCAGATAATTTTGCTAGATCTGCAATTGGTGAAAATCAAAATATCCTCCGCCAAGTTGAAGCTCAGGCTGCTGACGATTTAAAAAAATTCAAAGACGCAAAAATAGAGACTAATGTTGCTTCTGTTTGGGCAGGAGTAAATCCAAGCTCAACCGTTCAAGAGTTAGGTCAAAGTTGGAATTCTGCACATGACGAAGTTGTATTTGGCTCTTTCTCTGGAAACAGATCACAACAAACCAGATTTTTAGCAACAAAAAAGTCGCTTAAAGAGTTGGCGGATGGTGGTCGTCCTACTGAGATTTTGAAATTATCAAGATATGCGCCTAATCCTAATACCCCTAACCTTACTCTTGGGGGTGAGTTTGAAAGCTTATTTACCGATGAACTACGCCGTGCTCGGCAAAGAGCACGTCAAGATTACAACCTTCTCAAAGGTGAAAAAAATCAACAAGCAGAGCAAATTGTCGCTGAATACTGGGCAGGGCCAAAGACCCCACAGGCGTTGCGGAATACTGAAGCGAGGCTCCGGCAAATCGGAACCGTCGAGTCCGAGCGATTAGCTGAATCTTTAGTACAAGACGGCTATGCGTATGACAGGACAGTAGCCCGTGACATGGCTGCTAGACGCGGCACTGCTACTGAGGCTTCAGTTAACGAATGGAATGATGCTTTAAGCAAAGGTTGGATCACCCCACAAGAGCATAGGGAAGGAGTTAAGTTTGCTCCTGACACCAAACTGCAGAAAAAGATTGACGAAGGTCTTACGCTCTATAAGCCTGAGAAAGGACTAGTTGACAACGTAGAAAAACTTAAGACACCTGATGGTAAACAAGGCCGCGCAAAGACCTTTGAAACCAATAAGGCATCACCTGCTTTTAAGGCAGAGCTACGCCAGAAGGAAGCTCGATTTAAGATTGAAATATCTAGACGGATGCAGGCTGCTCTTCGGTCTAACCCTGATCTAGAGGTTCAGTCTAAAGACTTCCAAGAACTCATGGAAAAGCAAGCGAACTTCTTGCGTGAGCAGGATCGCTTTAAGATCAGCTTTACGGCTGGTGGTGGTTACTTCTTCGGAGCTTCTGCTAATACTGATAGCCCTATTGTTAAAAGGCTAACTGTTTCACCCGGAGTCCAAGACTTCACAGGTGGTGGTGGTGGCGGGTACACTGCTACTCAGATATTTTTTGAGGCAAGAATCCCTCATGCCATTGTCGATGTCACACAAGACGCAATCCTTACAGCTCCTCAAATTCAGGCTGATACCCAGAAGATCTTAGATGGACAGAACGTCTCCAAGCGTACTAATGACTGGGCTGCTGCTATGGGGATGAGTAGTAAAGACCTCATTAATGGCCAGCGTAAACGCCTAGATCTACCTTCTATTGACTCACTTATAAACGCTGAGCCTGCTGCAGCGTTGCCTTCTGGTGGTACTAACAAGCAGGGTGGAATGAAAGATCTGATGTCATTAGGTATGCCTCTACGGGGTGCTGCCTATATGTCATCAGCTATTCAACACGAATCAGCATGGAGAGCCCAACGACCCTCTTGGAATTTGGGCTTCGATGGTGCTGGTCGTAACGGTGGGCTTCTGTCTTGGAATAGAGGACGCCTAGCCAATCTCGAACGCAGATATGGCCGACCTGTGGAGCAGATCACACAGAAAGAACAGCTCGCTTTCCTTATGGATGAGCTAAAAAAATACCCCAAATCCTATGCGATTTTTATGAATCCAAACGCTTCTTCTCCTGATCTGAAGTGGGCTACCTATAATTACATCCGCTGGGACAAAAGATTTACAGGTGACCGTTGGCCAATTGCTGAAGGTTTAATCCGTTGGGGTACTGACAACTTCTGATAAACACCCTTCCTACGGGGAGGGCTTATCCCTACTATTTAAATGGATCCCTTAGAGAATACTGAAAACTACACAAGTCAACCTGAAGAAGATAAGACAAATACTGAGTTTGACGAGTTGATGCGTCAACAACAGGAGTATTGGGACGCTCAACAAGAGGCAGAAGCCCTTTCTGAGGTCTCTGAAGAAGTCCCTGCTGAATCTGAAACAGGCGACAAGACACAGCAAGCACTACAGCAGGCTGAAGAACTGGGAGAGTTTCCCGTATTAAGCGGGGTGATGGACACCGTCTTGGATTTCATCACTCCTGGCGAGCGTGACGAGGAGGCCGACAGCCAGCGTGTAGCCGGTAAAGGTGGAGATGAACGTAACCCCTTCGACGCCGTTCTCTCTCGAGCAGCTGATTGGGTTGATAACACCTTCGATGGTGATCAGAGATCTCTCGAAGAAATTCAGGAGAAAATGGACACCACTAGGGCAGAGAAGAAGCAGAGAGATGCTGAGGCACCCGTACTGCAGCGAGCACTGTCAGAGCCCGGCAGAGCCCTAACAGGTTCCTTCCTGGGTGCTGCTGAGAGTGGTCTTGAGTTTGCTGAGCTGATCGGAGACACAGCTAAGACTCTTGCCTCAAAGGTGAACATCGTTGGATATGACCCAGCTGATGACCCTTTCTCTGATCAGTACAACTGGGCTAGCTGGAATCTCGGCAAAGACGACATCGGAGCCCAGACCGGAGTTGGTAAGATCACCCAAGGATTCGGTGAGTTTGCTGTTACCTTCACTGCAACTGGTGGTGGTAAAGCTGCTGCCAACCTCTTTGCACAGGGTGTAAAGCAAGCTGGCGTAAGGGGTGCAGCTGCTGCAGCTGGACGCGAAGCACTTGAAGGTGTGGCTGCCGACATGATTATGGCCGCCTCTGGCGAAGGTAACCTCTCCAACCTTATTAAAGAGCACGCCCCTGAGTGGTATCCAACCTTCCTCACTGCCATCGCTATTGATGAGGATGATAACCCCTTCGAAGCAGCCTTTAAGACTGCCCTAGAGGGTGGAATGCTGGGTGCTCCTATTGGTGCTGCCGGTGCCTTTATTAAAGGTGCCATTGCCGGACGTATTGCAACAGCTGAAAATCTGAAGCCCGAAGTTATTCGACAGAGATCAATCGAAGCTGCCCAAAAAGAACTCTTCCACGGGACCTCTAAATACTCTGCAAAAAACATACTTTCTGATGGGTTCCAGCCTTCCCGCAATCAAATTATGCCCGGTGAGGGTGTCTACTTTGCAGAGGACCCCCGCTACGCATCTGCTTATGCATACGACGATGCAGATGGCTCTGTTATCCCTGGAGCCCCAGATCCTGAAGGTGCTGTTCTTGGCGGTAACCTTCCTGCCGGAACTCAGATCCTAGATATCCCTACAACGGGATTGTCTATGCAGGACTTTGCTAGGAAGAAAGGGCTCAAGAATAAAACTGAGATTGTTAGGTGGGCCAAGGAGAATGGATACGATGGTATCCGATATGATCCTGAAATTAAGGCAAAACCCGGTGAAGGTGGAGCCTATGAATACTTCATCTTTGATAAGGATGTAGCCAACCAAGTTGTGGCTGGTGATCCTATGAAGTTCACCAAGTACACCGACGCAGGTGCCCTTAGAGCACTCCGTAATATGGAGCGCGTTGGTATTCAACCCACCTGGGATGATGTAGCGCAGGTAGTCCCTACTCTGTTCACACCTGGCCCCAGAGTGATCGAAGCCCCTGAGTTTCATCCAGAGGCTATGAACAAGATCATGGGTCTTGATCCCACTAACCCCAATGCTATGGCCATTGTGGATCCGTTTACGGGAATGCCACCAGAAAGACAAGGGGCAGTGGTCAACATTGATGGAGCAAAGCTAGACAAACCAGCTGATCCAGAAGCTGTAATTGATTTCATTGGACAGTATTACGACATCCTTACTCGTGATGATGTCTTCCTGCGTTCTACACTTTCAAATACAACAGGTAAGCCACAGGTTGAACTTGTCAGGCAGGTATCTGATGTTGATGATGCAATCCAACTTGGAAAGTCGTTTGACCAAGAAAGTGTATTTCGTCTTGATAATTTTGAGTATGTAAAGACAGGCGGTTTTAATCAGCTCTTTAAAACTCAAGGAGCCAACCTCCAGGCAATCTCTACTCGTCCTGTTAGATCCACTCCTGTAAGTCCACAGAAAGCCGCTACACAGCAAATCAAAGCCGAGCAGCAGCTCTCCAGTCGTGGTGGTTCCCAGAACATGCTTACGGACAATCAGATCCGTCGCTTGGGTGATGCCGGTCCCACTAGGACAACTGAGCTACTAGAAGAGTTGGTTAATGGCAACCAGATTGATGTATCAGAGCTGGCAAAAGAAGCCAGGATGACAGAGCTTGAGGTTGTTCAGGAGGCTGCTAGCAAGCTTGGAGATGACTTTGACTTAATTGCTGCTGATGTATCCAAACTAGACCTTAATGCCGAAGGTTATTTGTCTAGAACAGGTATTGTTCAGTCCCGAATGGTAATGAAAGAGTTGGCCTCTAGGCTTTCTCAGGCTGTATTTAAGGCTAATGACGCCACAGCCAAGGGTATGAACACCATGAACCATGTTGAGGAAATGGTTGGCACCCTTAAGGCTTTTATGAAGGTCTATAAGGTAAGTGCAAACCTCAACTCTAAGCGTCTCTCTGCTGGCGCTATTGAACTCCCCCCGGAATTTGGTGTTCCTGGTAATCGAATGGAGAACCTCTACGGAGCAGGGGCTGAAGGCATTGATAAGCAGTTTGATGCCAGTATGAAAATGCTGGACAAGATGTCTGAAGGTCTGAAAGGTAATAACCCTAAGGCTCGTCAACAGGCTTTACGCATTGGTGCCCAACTAGAGCTGCTTGGTGATCAACCCTTCAAACTTGCTCAAGGTATTTCTACCTTAACTGAAATTGGAACTAAGTATGCGCTTAAGGTCATGTATAACTCCATGCTCTCTGCGCCTGCTACTCACTTTATAAACGGTCTATCTAACTTTACTGCTGTTGTAATGCGCCCTATGGCTGCTGCAGTTGGTGGTGATATTAAATCCAAAAAAGCTGCTATCGCTAGCTTCGATTCGTTGAGGGAAACTCTTAGCGATGCTCTTGAGATGGCTGGTAAGCAATGGAAAGCCACGGGAGATGCAGCGGTTAAAGGTATTGATACCTCTACTAGTGAAGCTTCCATAGCACTTGAAGAACTTGCCAAAAGAGCTGAAGAGCTTGGAGACACCAAAATGCAAATTGGTGCTTGGATGATGCAGCTACCACAATTTGTTGCAGAGTTTCCAGGCATTGGACTACCCTCACGGCTGCTTTCTACCTCTGATGAGTTCTTCAAGACTGCTATTCAGAGGATGGAATACAAGAGAATCACGATGGAGCAGGCCATCGAAGTGGGTGGAAATGATGTACAAGCCGTATTTAAGGAGTATTTAGAAAAGAACAAGAACCTCAACTTCACTAAGTCCGGTGAAAGTCTTAATAAAGAGCTTAATCGGATTGCTAAAGAGGTTACTTTCCAGCAAAACCTAGAAGGAACAGCTAAGAAGTTTGGTGAGTGGGTTGAATCTTACCCCGCCTTACGTGTGTTCTTCCCGTTTGTACGTACTGGGCACAACGTTGCTAGTTATACAGCTTCCTATGTGCCTCTCCTTGCGCAAGCAATGGAGGCAATGGGCACTACTAAGTTTGCTGAACTCCCACCATATGAACAAGCTGTAGTACGCGGTAGACAATGGATTGGTTCAGCCTTTATTGCCTCTGCCGGTCTTTTGGCTGCCAATGGGATGCTCACTGGTAATGGCCCTATGGAATTTGAGGCTAGAAAACGCTGGCTTGAGCAGAATCAACCCCGTTCTTTGAAGTTCGGGGATACGTTTATTTCCTTAGATCGTCTTGAACCCTTCGGACCAATCCTTTCTGCTGTTGCTGATATTCATTGTGCAGTCACTAATGGTGACATGAAAAAAGATAGGGCATCATGGATGTTTGGTTACCTGACTCATGCTATGGCAGTCAACATGACTGACCGCACCTTCTTCCAAGGCTTTCAGGATATGGCTAAGTTTATTAGTCCTAGGGGACAGAATGGTGCTGATGGTTATGTCAAGTTCTTTGCAGAAACTGGTAATAACCTTATTCCTGCTGCTGGCTTGCGCCGTGCTCTAACTAACATGATGAATCCCTACATGCAGGAGTTTAACGAGCAGTGGGATCGTACTTTATTTGGTGCTTCATTAGGAACACTGGGTGAAACAGCTACTAAATACGACTTTATTACTGGTGAACCTATTGGATCTATGTCTGGGGGTATTAACTCATTGCTTCCTATCAAGATTAGAAACATCAAGCAGGATCCTGTTAAGCAGGCTCTGATGGAGATTGAATATAATTCTGATCAAATCATTGAAGAGCTTGGTAGGACCGGGGTAAAGCTCACTCCTGCGCAGATTAGCCGTCTCCAAAAGCATATGGGTGACAGTAGTCTACGAAAACAGCTTGAAGATATTGTCACTGCGCCTGATTGGAAAAATGCAGTCAAAGCCTATAAAGAAAAGCTTACCGGTTCATACAGAGTCGCTAAAACCTCACAACTATTTTACAGAGAGATACACGACACAATAAGCTTATATGCAGATGATGCCTTAGAGCTGCTTAAAGAGGACTATCCAGAGCTTGATAACGCACTTAACGATTATCAAGAGAACGCATCACAAGACCGTTACGGCGGATTAACCGATTATCATCAACAGTAATGGCAACTACACGTAATAACTACACAGGGGACGGGTCAACCGTCCTTTTTTCATTTACATTTCCATATTTAAGCATCCAAGACATTAAAGTCTCTGTCGATGGGGTCGTTAAGACCATTACAACTGAATATACACTTGCCAACGCTACACAAATCAGTTTCGTCACCGCTCCTTCCAACGGTGCTGCGATTAGCATTTATCGGGAAACTAACGCTGATGATATTTCAGCTGTTTTCTACCCTGGATCTGCAATTCGATCTAAGGATTTAAACGATAACTTTACTCAAAACCTATATGTTACGCAAGAGTCTGATCGAGATGTATCTGACTCCAATATTATTGCTAATAATGCTGTTACTACAGCCAACAACGCTGTTACTACCGCAAATAGTGCCGTTACTACCGCTAACGGGGCAGTTACTACGGCTAATAGTGCCGTTTCTACAGCCAACGCATCGGATACTAAATCAGACAACGCTGTAGCAACCTCAAATACTGCAGCAAGTGATGCAAGTGCAGCTGTGGTCACCGCCAACGCTGCTAATACAACATCAAACAATGCTGTAGCCACTGCTAACACTGCTTCTACGAACGCTAGTGCAGCTGTAACGACAGCAAATGCAGCGGACGCTACCGCAACTACAGCTCTTAATAATTCTCGCGAGTCTGATGGAAGCGGTGGTTTCAATACAGCCATCGACAAAGCTAATACTGCTTTGACAACGGCTAATAGTGCTAATACAAGTGCAGCCTCTGCAGTATCTACAGCCAATACGGCCAGTGCAGACGCAACAACTGCACTTAACACGGCTAATACAGCTAATGCTGCTGTAGCAGCTGTAGCGTTCTATAGCCCGTATGC
>Ga0098037_1000796_pt1 | contig 15281 bp, 16 predicted proteins | sample 5_EtaG_FD_75050 | JGI IMG/M metagenome (GOLD analysis project Ga0098037, IMG submission 75050) | Marine viral communities from the Subarctic Pacific Ocean - 5_ETSP_OMZ_AT15132 metaG | ecosystem: Environmental > Aquatic > Marine > Oceanic | place: Pacific Ocean | collected 2015-01-08 | reverse complement strand
TTGATTTCTTTTTATTCTTTTTTTTCTTTTTTACAACCTTTGCAGTTTTCTTTTTACCATATTTCATTTTTTTTCCTTTCATCAGGGAGGGAAAGCTGGCTCTACTGAGTGACATCGTAATCGCCAACGGGGTTTTGCATTTCCATCATTTTTGCGTTTTCTGCGGCTGTCATGCGATCAAATTCGCCATAAATTAATTCTCTTGTGCGCTGTGCGTCTGGTGTCATAACTTGTGGTGGCCGTGGTGTTTTAGTTAGACTTGCTAGTGCGCCAGCCGTATTAACATTTGGTGGACTGAGAACGTCATACGGATTGCCGTCCGTTCTTTTTAGCCCACTAATAGCGTCAGCCTGTGCTATTGACGCAAAGTCATTTGGCATTTTTGGCATTGCAGATTTTAACATACTTTCAAAAGTGGCGGGTAGCGCATTTTCTGCCTTTCGGGCAAACTTTGAAAGAAAATCCATAGTTTTATAGCCCAAATAACCTAATCCAGATGGAATAGCCATCACCTCGCCTATTCCCATATAAATTTCAGCAGTGTCCATTTTTTTGCCGTCATAATATTGCTTTATAACATTATCTTGGGGGGTCAACAGTGCGGCCAATCTTACAGTAAATGGTAACTGCTCCATTGCCCTGTCATTTGCGAGTGAAAAATCATCTGTTTCGTATGTTTCTTGAAGCCTCGCAGACGCATCTATTGCGTCCATAATGCCACCGACCACAGGTATGTCCATGTATCCCATACCGTAAAACCCACGGCCATCTCCACCGAACATATTGCCTGCTTTTATGTAATCTTCTTTGCTGTAGTTTTCGCCCCCAAGCTGCCTTGCGTATTGCTCTACAGCTATGTCCCTTGTAGGCGTTCTGCTGGGAGCAACATCAATTCCTTCTGCACTGCCAAGGGTTATGGGGCCGTCAGGCAATTTTTCTCCAGTGTTAGCTTCAATGTAGGGGCCAAATTTATTTTTAAATAGCTCCTGACGCTCAGACATTGTTGTATAGTCAGGCCGTATTAAGTTTCTTCCAAACTGCTCGGTCACCAATTCATCAGGCATGGACTGCCCATCTCTTCTATATGTTTCAGCCATCAGACCTGTCCTCCAGACAATTCTCTTGCCAATATTTTTAGGGTATCAGCGAAGCCCTTGTCCAGTTCTTTTGCCGCCATTGCAAACTTGCGTGGCGATACATCGTCGGATTTTAAACCACGCCGCTCCAGAAACTTCTTGGCGGCTCTGATTTCTGCTTGCGCCACTCTTTTTACTGCCGCCTTAGCCATTACAAGCCACCTCCTGTTGCCATCTCTTCATCTTCGGTAACTGCCCCCAATGTACCAAGGCCAACGCCCCCAAACGGCACTACATACTTTGGCATACCCATTTTGCGAAGGCCAAGCATTAAATCTTTTGTCAGTGGCAGGCCCAGCACATCTTCTGGCTGCTTACCTGTTACCATTCTCAAGGGGACGAAATCTGCCGTTGGGTCAGCAGGCTTTACAATATTCATTAAGTTTTTCGGCGCGATATTTCCATAAAACTGCCTGTGTCCCTCAAAGTCTCCACCCGTGTAATCTTTAACCATTTGTGGGTTTGGCAGTGTTAAATAATCTGCACCACTTGCGATAGCATCATTTAACTGCCTGCGAAGAACCATGTCGAGCCACGCATCTGTGCTTTCAAGCATTGGTGCGCCCACGGTTGTGTTTTCCACATTTATGCCAGACGCCTCAAGTTTTCCCAATTCATCAGATTGTTTTTGTATCATGGGAGACAATCCTGTATGAACATCAGCCCACGCAGTATATGGCTCTGGCAGTCTGCCTTTGTTTTCTTGAATATATTTAGCAAATTCACTCAATCTAACATTTAATTTAGTTGTGTCGCCCTTGGCGATGTCAAAAAATGAATGATTATCTTTTATATCTTCTGGTTGAAGTTTAACAAATAGTGGGCTTCTCCCTCTTGCTTCATTACGACTATTTAAAAAATCAGCAACAATTGTTTTGTATTCCGCAAGGGCTTCTGGACTGTCACGAAACCTCATGCCAGTTCGACCTATTCCATACCCAAAAACTTTTTGACTTAAATCATTTTCAGACCCGACTACATATTGTCTAAAAATGTCTTTTTGTTGGTCATAATTTTCTTTAAAAAGCTCCTGCTCACGGGTTCTTGTTGGCCCCGCAGTGCCTTTAGATTTTGCCTTTCTGGCCGCTTGCTGAACATCCGACTGAGCCTCACCCAAGTGATATGCCGTGCCACCTGTTTCTATTGGAAACTGCCCTGTTCGTGCGTGTGCAACAACATTTTCGTCATCATCAAAATGACCCGATCTAAAATATCCTTCTGAAAAATCGCCCGTGGGATCATCAAAGACATATCTGGTTTCAGTCATGTCTGTGCCGCCACTGGGGAAATAATTTGCGTATTCCAACTCAGCGGGATCAGCTACTGGGGCATTAGACCCGTAAACTGTAAGGTTAAATCTGTCTGGCTCTTGGTAACGCAATTCGTTTAGATTATTTTCTGCGCCTTCACGGGCCTGTCGCTCATAACTGTCTATGTTGTACCGCCATTCCCAATTTGCGGCTTCTCCTTCTGAGCCAAAAACTTTTGTTTCTCCATAGTAGGCATCAGTTGTCACCCATCCATCAGGGTATTTTTCAGCAAGCTCTCTGCCATTGCTTACGCCATCTATTTTTTCTGCAAATTCATCTAGTGCATCAAAATTATCAGCAGCAACGTAACTGTCAATTTCTTGCATATTTGTCTGATAAGTAAAATCGTCTTTAAAACTGTCCTCCAACATTTCCAAATAATTTTTAATATAATCCTGTCCATTTGGACTATCTAAAAACTCGTCTATACCGTCATCGTAGCCGCCAGAAGACGCACTTCTCATTACACCTTGCGCTATTTTTTCTTCTTCTCTAATTAAATCTGTGTTTTGCTGTAAATATTCCGAAAGCTCTTCTGGGGTAACGTCTGTGCGACCCTCAAACGCCTCATCGGCCCCCGACCACTCAAATTCTTTGGCCTTTACGCCGCTCTGCTTGAGCGCCAGTTTTTTGAGCTTTTCATAGCTGCCGCTTTTTACCTTGAGGTTTTCCACAGCATCTTGTGCGGCACTGTAAAACGCAACTCTTTGCCTAAAGCCTCTAGAATTAGACGGATAATCAGAAGCAAATGGTGGTGATAATACATCCAAGTCTCCAGACGCCTGCTGCGCCAGCTTGGCCTCAAGAATTGTCGGGCCATGCTTTTTGTAGACATCTTCTGGCGCGTGGGCCTTTAAGTAATTAATGTCGATATTTCTTCGCAAAGAAGGGCCAATATTAATAACGCCCCTAGCCGCTTCTATAATTAAATTAGCGGCGGCTGCTTCTGCATTTGTTTTGGGTATTGGCAAATCATATCTGCCGTAAAGCTGACGCAATTGATCTGTATTCGTTGCGTCTATGGCGCGGCTTACTGGGCGTCCAGCGTCTGCATACTCTCTTTTAACCGCATTTAAATATTCTCGTATTTCAGAATTTGTTGACCCACTTACTCTAAGCTGCTCCACATCCAGCTTAACTTGGGGGTTTTGAAATGCGGGTTCAACACGCAAGGCAATTTCTATTCCTTTAGCGTTTTTGGCCTCTTCTTCCGCATTGGCTATATCAATATCTTCAAAATCAGCGTCAACGATGTCATCGTCAGCGTCATACCTTCTGGTTGAGTGCCTCGCTATATATGCCTCCCCATCTCCATCTGTCAGGGCATCTACAAGGTTATTATTTGCAAGAACTTCATCTAGTCTGCCAGCACGAATTAATTCTAATGCGGCCTGCGCTCTTGCCTCTGCTTCGTTTGTTGGATCAGACAAAAACTGATCTACATCGATTGTATTTCTAAGTATATCTGCGTTTCTCTCCCTGATGGCATCAATACCCGCCTGCTGCTCTGGCGCGATGTTAAATGTTGTGTATAAATTCTCCAGCGCACCAAGGTTTTGAAAGTCATCGTCAACTTCTGGCGTTATATCAACCAAGTCATCGTCAGCCCTGCGCGTAATAACGTCAGTGACAACATCTAAGACTTCATTGCCTGCGCCCCTAATAACCCTAGCTATTGCTGTAAAAAAAGACATTACGCGATCCCTGTGTTTTGAATGCCAGCCAATGCGCCTGCGTCCGACATTATGTCATAGCTGTCCCTCTTGTCTACGTCATAGGCCGCATTGGGTGATCTAATGTCTTCTGGATTTAGAATAATCATACTGTCAGGCGAATATCTCTGCGTTTCTAAATCATCGCGCAAATCCATAAGTTGATCTTCACGGGCCATTTCTTCTGGGGTTTTAAAAGCCTCTGGAGAGTTTTGTATGTCCCAATCGTTTGCCGCCTTGATGCGTTTCATTACTTCAGATGCGGTTAATGTTTCATTTGCTGCACGGGGAACTGTTGCCTCTAGTGGCCTTGTCGCCTCCATTCGCGCAGTCGCAGCGTCATTTATAACCAATAATTCTTTTTTTATTTCAGCAATCTTGGCCTTTGCTTCGGGCATAATTTCGCCCTCACCCATCGACGTTGTTTCCACAGTGTTTTTATACACAATGCCATCGTATCCAGCCTTTTGGATTTCTTCGTTAATTATTTCAAGCAATTCCCTGTTTTCCATGCTTTCAATCCAATCATCTGGATCGCTATAATTCCCAATGGGATCGCTCATTGCAATGTCATCGTAGGCTTGCATTATTTCGACTATATCTATTCCAGAGCCTTGGTATTTTTCCTTTTCAAGCTCTTCAATTACTTTGGAACTGCTTTTCCAATTGCCAACGTCAGGCATTCTGAGCGGATTATGTACATTCACACGAACAGGTATTACCCTTGCTTTTGGTATATTTGGCGGGTTGTCGCTATCAAAATTACTTCCTCTGGGTATGTCGCCTTTAAATTTTGCTACGTCCAGCAGGCGCTCGTTGGCCTGCTCTGGTGTGCCAACGTGTACGCCCAAGTCCAGCATAGCAGGGTTAAATTCTGAGAAGTCGCCACGGGTGCCATGATAATACATTTCTGGCCGAAATTCTTCAAAGAATGCTTGATCTTCTGGCGATCTTTGCAGCGCACCCAACGCTGTTGGCATTCTAAACTCTGGCGGTGGATTGTTATGACCAATCCCAGCAGGCTCCCCCTCTGGCAGCACACCAAACTTATTGCCCAAATAATCCACGGCATCACCGACAAGATTTTTGCCAGCTTTTAAGCCTGCCTTTATACCTGATCCAATTAAAGCCGCCATATCACCAAGCCCTACATGACCAGTATCTGGCCTTGGTTTTCGGGCCGGGGTTATCACAGTTGTGACGCGCCCTAAAATTAGATCGTCTGCCCTTTTGGTTTTTCTTAATTTTCATGTTGGGGTCGCCAAAGGTCACGCGCTTTACCCTGTCGCCGTCCGTAACGTACACCACAGACTTTTTCTTGCCGTAGCTGGTTTCGCCCTTTGCAATCCTGCGCGGCTTGTTCAGTGTGACGCTCTTGCCTTTGTATTTTGCCATTCAATAAATCCTCGCCTTATCAGGATCGACCAGCCGTGGGACGCAATATGCAACGCCAAAATCTTTTGGATTACTGTGGTATCCCCATCGCCCAACGATTGCTTTCGCAAAATATGTACACGTTTCTAGCTTGCGAAACAACATATCATCGCTGACCAGCTTACGATCATCAGCAATACCGATATATAGAACCAAGGCGAAGACGTGTACCACTCACTTGTGAACTTTCTGCACATCAAATGAAGCCTTCTTAACTGCGCCCTTGTGAGGCTTATAGTCGCCCTTCATTAGCTTGTAGCCTTTGCCCGACTTCATCCAGTGATAGCCCTTGGGCGCTTCAACCGCTTTTTTTGCCATTTTTCTTGCCCTTCCAGTTTACGCGCTTCGCAGATGTCTTGCGCTTTGCTGCCGACTTGGCCGACTTGCTTTTGCATTGCGCCATTGTGGGACGGCAGGCGGGATATGATCCACCAGACTTGCGGCTCTTGCGGCCACAGGGGCCACCAGTTTTGCAATTGACCCAGCCCTTGCCTTTATTGCGGCCAAACCATTTTCGCAGACCATCGCTGCTACTACTTTTTTTTGCTTTTGCCACTTTTATTGCCCCAGTTTTTTGCGCCGACCTTGCGGCATTTCACCAAAGCGCCAGAGCCATAAGCTGACGGCCATGTCCCACCGTTGCGCGTGTATCTCGCCTTGACCTTACTGTAGCAGGCGTCTCGCTTCGCTTTCTTTTTTTTCTTTGCCGCCATTAGGTGCCGTCCTCCTCTGGTATAGAGCTAAGAGCGCCGACTGTTGGGGCCATTGCAGCAATCATCCAAGATGGAATATTGGCTTTTCTTGCCGCCTCAATCATTTGGCTTGTTATTTTGCCGCCAGACAAAAGCTCTTGTGCATATTGTAGCGCAGCCCTGCGTCCACCTCGACGTTCAAGTTCTGTAAATGTTGATACAATTTCAACCAATTGATCATCAACAATTTGCTTGGCCTTTTTGGGGCTACTTTCCAGAACTTTATAATCTGCGCTATTCATAACTAATTTGCCACCAGTGCCAGCCTTGCGTCTGTTCGCAGCATTATCACGAAATAAAAGATTTGCAGGAATGCCACGCCCCTCTTCAAGAAAAGTCATGGCATTTCCAACTTTATCAACGCCAGTGTCATAGGTAGTAGAATTTTTTGCCGTTGTTGGAAAAGCCCCCTTATCCAAATCTGGAACAAATGCACGATATCCAGTAGTTCCCCAATCCATTCCAATTTGATTTTCGTCTGCTACTGCAAGCCTTGCATCTCCAACTCTGGGAAAGCCCATTTTTTGCAAACCAGCTTTGTCCAGCCCTTTTAGAAAATACGCTCTTGCGGTTCCAGTTGGCAAACTTCTTACATAATTTAATATTGCGTCAGGATCAGCGACTGATGTGAAATCACGAAAAGGATATATGGTTCGTCCAACCATTTTTTCAGTGCCGTCAATTTCTTTAACTTTTACTTTTATTGGCATTCCCAAGCCACGAATAAAGTCATCAATCTTGGGTATGTCTTTTTTATCAATGGGCATATTGCCTTGGTTTTTAAACATTTGACCTAAAACTTCGCCCGTATGCATGGCGAAGTCACCAGACTGGCTACCCATCATCACACTAACGTAAAGTGGGTCTTTTGTTTTAAGAGCCTCGTTTAGTTTGCTGCTTGTCGCGCCTTCAGCGCCAGCGTACCCTTGGCCGGGAACATCCATGTATTGGAACCCTGCCATAGAATCTACTGGCTCTGGTAACAATCTTCCACCAACACTGGTCACAGTGTGTCTTCCTGTCTGATCGCCAACAATGCTCATCAAGGTTTTTCCTTTTAAATCAGCAATTGTTTTTTTCTCTGGTGGCACTGTCTCACCTGACAGTTTACCTTGGCTTGTATGATCTCGCAAAAGTGTAGGCTGTACGCTTTTTACGCTAGTCATGCCGCCAGCTTCGGGCAATGATGGCGTCATTTCAGCAACTTCACGGTCAGATGGTATGTTTTTAATTCTGTCGGCTATTTTAGAACCATCTCTAAAATAATCGACTAAATTGCTTAATACTCCAATAGGATTGCCCAATGCATCAACGGCACCAGTAAGACTTTTTCTTATTAGAGATTGCATCTACTTGCCCTTTTTCTTTTTGCCATATCCAGCGGCATAGGCAGCGCGACCCTGCTTGGCTGCTTCGGCCTTGGTTTTATAAACCTTGCCCTTACTGCCCCAGCGATAGCCGCCCTTGACCTTCATAACGGGCATTAGTGACCGCCAAGCAGCTTGTTCATCATCTCTTGGACATTGCCGCCGTCGAGCTTCATGACCTTGACCTTTACGTCACTGTCGTGGGGCATATCCATCATTTGATCATCGACCTCTTCGTAGTCTTCGCCGTAATCTTCGCCATCAACGTCCATCATGTCTTGATGACACAGCAGTAAAAAATTAACGAGTTGATCGTCTGACATTTCCAAACCTTCTGCATCATGGGGAAAGCCCATTTTTGCCATAAAAAGGTCTGCATTTTCTTCCATGTTTTCGACTTCTACCTGTGCCATGTCGGCCTCCTTTATGGTCGCAGTTGTGGGCGCGTCTGTCCCATTGTGCCTAGATTTGCTGGGCGCATCTTTGGCCGTGGCGATGTTGGCAGTGCGTAGTTTGGTGCAATTTCATCGGCCAGTTTATTATTTGCCATTGCGCGATCCATGTCGGATTGCGTCATTGACGGCTCCCGCTGCGTGGGGATTGTCTGCGGCAAGGACATATCAGGTGGTGTGCCTGTGCCAAAGTCTGGACGGCCCCTTGGCGCATTAGAAGCTGCCATAGAGCGTTCCATTTGATACAATACAGACTGCATTGCTGCGCGTTGGTCTTCGGGCAAAATCTGTAAATTCTCAAAAGGAATGTCTTGCTCTTGCGCTTGCTGAAACTTTTGTCTCGCCTGCCGAACAACTTCTAAAACACCGTCAGATATTTGAGATGCATCAATACCAGCCGTGACCAGAGCGTTTGTGTAGTTTCTAATTAGTTCAAGGTCGGTGTTCATGTCGGTCTCCTATTGATTTAATTTATTATATTTCGGTCTCTGAGTACTTCACCGCTGTATGTGCCGCTCTCTCCACCTATGTAAACCAAAAATTTATCATTCTGTCCCGTTGCATAAACTTGATAATTAGGTTTAAGGCTTATATCTCCAGACATTACATTTTGACCAAATTCAGAATTTGCTTCATCTCTAAATAAATCATTTTCTGGATCAGGCTCACCCGAAATAACATTCACAGGCACAGACACGGCCCGTGGATTAAGCCCACGAATACGCCCTATTGCAGCGGCGACTTCTGGCGGCACTGGTTGTTCGCCAGTATTGCCTATGCTGTTAAAACTTTTAACTATCGCCCTGTCATATTCATCTCGCGTCATGTCTCCCATCTCAGGGGCCACATATTCTGGTGACATAATATTACCGCCTGTTAAGCCTCTACCCATCGCACCAAGAACGCCACCGCCTTGCATGAACCTAGCAATTCTACTGGTCGAGATGTCTCGCCCATCTGACCCCAACGCCGCTTCAGTCGCTATTGACCCCCGTGGTAGTGCGCCGAAAGAATTGCTTATGCCACTGATAAAATTATTACGATTATCATATGCATCACCAATAGGGCCAGAAATATTGCGCGCTTTATTGGATATAGAATGTTGTTCTCCTGAGAGATACTCGGCTTCAGAAATGTAATTATCTTTGTTTTGATCTAAAGCACCTACGCCTGCGCCACTAAATCGTGCGCCAGATCGACCCGGCCCACCGCCGTCAAACATATCTGCAAAACTAATGTATCCATCATTTTCGCTACCGCCATCTTCGCTTGAACCGTCAAAACACATCTCTAAAACTCCATTCGATATCTGGCGTCAATTCTTGGTTCGCCAGTGCTGCTGTCAGAGTAGCTAATGCGACCACCATCGCCAAAATTCATGCCAATCGACCCAGAATATACTGGCTCCATTCCGCTTGTTTTTTGCCTGTTGATTTCAAAATCAAACGCGCCCATCTTGGCCGCTGCGCCTAACTTTGAAAATGTGCTAGAACTTCCCTGCGTAAAAGTGGCAAAGGGAAACGTATAGGTTTTGTCCTGCATGGTTCTGCTGCCCATGACGTTTCCGCTTAAATCTACTGGCCCCAATGTGGTCGATCCATCCAGACCAAGACGCACGGTTCTGGCCTTGTTCTCAACGTCAGCCATGCCGTCTCTGTATTTTGTTTCTTCGGTAGTGTAGCCCATTGAGGGCGTGACACTGCCCATTCTGCCATTAAATGTTTTGTATAAATCCAATTCTGAGCGCGATTGATTTGGTGTGCCTTCAAAACGAAAGCCGCCAGAAACAGGCAAGTCAAAATCAAATTTATCTTTTAAATCTAAATCTGCAAACGCGCCCTGTTTCTCAGCCATCACGCCATTCCCTGCTTTTGAGGTGGCCCCTGCATGGGGGGCTGCTGTACTGGAACCTGTGCGGCGTCCGATATCGCCGTCAAGGCACCCATATCACCAGCGCCCATGCGCTGTCGAATCTCAGCTACTTTATTCATTAAATATTTATTCATGTCTATGGGCTGCTGACCCCCACCTTGGGAGGAGGGCGGGGGCCGCGCACCCTGCGCTTGCTCTTTCGGCAAACCGCCGAAGGCGGCAGGATTAATGGGGGGCAAATTATATCGTGGGGGGTACATTCTTCATTGCCTCCATTTCTAGTTTTGCTGCGTTCTTCTCCCGCTCAAGCTGCAATTCGGCCTCCAGCTTGGTGACCTTCGCCTGCAAATCGGCCTGCGCCTTTGCCATTTCGATCTGCATATCTTGCTTGGCCTCTGCCTGCTTGATCTGAATATTCGATTGAGCCTTGGCCTGATCGGCAGCAATTTGCGCCTGCGTTCTAGCCGTAAGGGCTTCGGTCTCCAACTTTGCCAATTGCTGCGCGTATTCCAGCGGATTGCCCTGACCTTGACCCTGCTGACCAACGCCCCTGATGGCTTCGATCTGCTTCATCTGAGGTGCGGCCCTGACCACTTCTGCGGCCCGTTGGCTAATTAGGCGATCTTGCTCTGGATCAACGTCCTCAAACTTAAAGTTGGGGTCTTTAAAGTCGGGCAGTGGCGGCAGTGGCATTGCCACACTGGCCTGCATTCTCAGGCGGTACAGCAGCGCGATATGCTCTGCAATGTGTGCAATTAAGATCGGCTGCATAGTTTTAGCGCCGGGGTTGCCAGCCAAAGATGGGTCTTGCAGAAACTGCATATGCACCGCGATGTGCGCCTCATGGTCTTGTTCAATGAAGGCGCGGATTGGCTTGCCATACATCACGCTCATATTTTCATCGATGCAGTCCATCTGTACCGCTTCTTCTGGTTTTTTCAGTATTTCATCGATGTTCTGAATGCGGATCGCCTCGTACATCCGCTTGTACGCCTCGTACATATCATGCAGTTGCGGTGCGGCCTGCGCCATTTGCAGAACGGCCTGTGCCTGTGCGATACGCTGGGCGGTGCTAAAGATATTGGGGTCGGACACAGGCACGATGTCAATGCGGTCATCAAAGTCGGCGGCATAGATCGTTTCGGCTGCTCCAGCGCGGGAGAACGTAAACTCTTCTGGCAGATTTTCTGCGTTTAGAGCCGCCAGCATTTTAAATTCTTGGCCCTGCGAGTAGTGCAGGCGCTTGTGAATTGCGCTGAACGCCTTCGATCCCTGCTCAATTAAGGCAACCGTCGATCCCACTGGGGCGTTTGGATTTACGTCACCGACATTGAGATCGGCTGTGGACGCAAAGCGTTGGCCTGCATCAACCATAAAGCCCAACAGATTAAACAGCGACCCTGACGGCTCTTTAAACGGCAGTGGCATTATGGCTTTGTTAACGTCATCGACGGTGCTGTCGAGATCGACAAATTCACCGGGGTTAACTTGCACATCGCCGCCAGTAACACGGCCACGCAGCTTAAACCCACCTTGCATATTGCTGAATGCGGCACTGTCGAGCAGGGCGCGAAGTGATCCTGTCGCCGCTTTGCCCAGCCCACCGATCATGTGATAGAGGCCAAAGCCGTAAAATCCCAAACCCGGCAAGAACTTGTAGCTCACAAACCAGTCGCGGCGTTTCTTTAGCTCATCGTCTTCGCGCCAATTGCGCCTGACCGACACGATCTTTTGATTGTCGTAATCAATGGTAATGACATAGGGCAGGGCGACAGCATTATCGTCCTCATCCTCTTCATCCATTTCTTCGCCATCAATGCCGTCGAACAAATCATAGACGTGCATTTCCAGCAGTGTGATTATGTCATCATTGCTATCGTCGTATTCATCAACGCCTTCGATTTCGCCAATAACGCTGTCGGCTGGATCGACATCATCGCTGCCTGCATCGCTGGTCTGGAGGTAATAGCCGTTTTGAACATAGCGATTGTAGTCGTTCTTTGGCATTCTAATGACGTGGGTATAGCGTGGGGATGTGTAGAGGTCTTTGCTCTCTGGTGCCACGCAGAAGTCTTCTGCCTTGACGAACTGGCTGCATTGCCTGTCGAGGTTTACGTCCCACCAAACCTTTTTGAACGTCTGGCCGACGAGCGGTAAGTGAAACAGCATTTGATCCAGATCGGGAAAGTATTCGGGCATTTCCTCTGTGATCTGATAATTCATAAATTCTCTGACCCTGCGGCCCTGCTCTTCGATTTCCTCGTCTGGCTGACCAATGATGACCGACTTGATTGGGCCACCTGACGGGTAAAGCTCTGCAATGGCCTTGGCATTGAATTGCGTTGCCGCTTCAGCGATCAGGGGATGAACAACGATGGACAGGCCACGGGTGGCCCTCTCGTCTTCGCCCTCGTCCAGCCCCCCGTCTGGGTCTAAGGTTTTGAGGCCAGCTTTGTAGCGTGTTTTCCACTCGTCCCGTGCGGCTTCATCGTTTTCGTAAAAGCTGACAAGCTCCGCGCCCTTGGCCGATAACTCGCGTGCGTCAATCTCTTCTGCGAGGTTGGCGTCGAAGCCGCTGTCGCTTTCTTCGATATCGTCAAGCTCTGGGTCACCGATTAGCACGTCACCGTCTGGGAGGGTCTCGACCATCAGGTCATCTGCGGGTGCGCCTTCAGCAAACGGGATTACATTTGGATCAGCCATATAGAGTTATCCTTTGCGGTTCTTGATAATCGTCCTCGTCGGGGTCTTCTGTGTGACCAAGGAACCAGCCCTTACGCAGTCTTAGCCATGCTTGGGTGCAAGTGTCAACGATATCATCATTTGGGTGAGCGGGGAAGGCGGCACATATTGAGATCAAATCTTCGGCCCATTTGCGCTTGGGATAGAATATTCTGCCGTCTTCCAGCAGGGCAGATGCGGCGTGTGCGCGAGCTTCTTTATCGCGGTCTGGTGAATATGCCAACACTGGCACCCCTGCCATTCTGAGGTCTTGCAGGAGGCTCTGACCTGACGCCTTTTTTTCGATCAGCACTGCGTCTGGCTCCCAGTCATCGTATGCCTCCTGCGCCAGCTTGCGTAGCTCTGGGTAGTTAACTTTATCGTACCATGCCTCTAGCACGATGGCGCAGTCGTATCCTTGATACTTGAATACGCCCCAAGTGGTACGGGCGCTGAAGCTAGAGCTTTCCTTTGTTTCAAAGGCTGTGTCCCACGATTGGATTACATATTCGATATTTTCGGGGAGGTCTTCCTTCTCCCACGGCACCCACCAGCTTGACTTTAGGATGCCACCGCCCTTGGGGCTTGGCCGCTGCTGTAGCTGCCCTGCGGCTGCGTAAGAGCCAAGACTGCGCTCTAGGGTGGTCAGGGTCTTCTCGTCCATCCTCTCAGGCCACAGAAGCTCCCCCTCTTCTGTGCGGGGGTCTGTAAAGCCAAGGGTTGATCTGTTGGGCGTTGGGTGGCCGATCTCATATCTGGCAGGCAGGCACAGGTGATCCCATTCATTTCCTAGCTCATTGGCGAGTATATGACCTGTGAGGTCTTGTTCGTGCAGCCTTTGCATGATGATGACAAACGCGCCCGTCTTTGGATCGTTAAGGCGCGTCTGCATGGCCTGATCCCACCACTCCAGAACACCCTCCCTGACGGCGCTGCTGTCGGCCTCCACGCTATTGTGGGGGTCATCAATGCAGATAACGTCTCCCCCGTCCCCGGTCAAAGCGCCGCCAACACTGGTGGCGATCCTATAGCCTGTGTGATCATTTTCAAACCGCTGCTTCTGGTTTTGATCGTCGGTCAGCTTGAACTTGTCACCGAAGTGCGCCTTGTACCACGGGCTATCGATCAGCCTGCGGCACTTGGTGCTATCCCTGATCGACAGGGAGGCTGCATAGGACGCATAGAGGAACTTCTTGGATGGTTGTGTGGCCCAAGTCCACGCAGGCAGCGCCACGGCCACGCTGATTGATTTCATGTGGCGTGGCGGCACGTTGATGATTAGGCGCTTGATGTCGCCTTCGGCCACGGCTTGGAGGTGATCACTGATGGCATCGATGTGCCAGTTGTTTTTGAAATCGACGCCCGGTTCAATCGTCGGCCATGCTGCTTTCGTAAACTCCCTCAATGATCTGCGGTACTTTTCGGCCCTGACTTGCTCCAATGTGAGATTGCTCAAAAGCTCGTTCAATTGCGCTGAGTTCATTTATACCAATCCTTGTGAGGTCGAGGGTTATTGTTTTTTCCTCTTGAATTTTTGTTTCTGATTTATCCACCCAGCCTGCGCGGTTCTTCAAATAGAATATGATGGCGGTATTATCTTTTTTGACGGTGGCATTTTCGAAGAGCGCGTTGGTCACGGCGTCGATCCCCATTGCCTCGCCCCTTTTTATGGCGTCCGAAAATTCCGAATTTTCTGCCTGATGAAGCATGAAGGTGGAGACTGAAATGCCCAGCATTCCAGCGCACTGTTCTTTTGTCAGTCCCTTTGCCATAAGCGTTTCTGTGCTTGCAAGAACCTCTTCTGTAATTTCAAACTTTGGCCTGCCGACTGGTTTTTTGGCTGGTTGTTTCTTGGTTGTTTTTTTCGCCATGATGCGGCCCTCCTTTAATTTTTATATAATGCAAAATTAAATTAAAAAAAAGGGTTGTCGTTCTTGTGATAAAAAAAGCCTGCCGCAGCTATCACTACGACAAGCTATATTTACTCTCCACAACTAGCATTGCTTTGAGCCTCAATCTAACCGACTTCAAGGAGACCATCCTCGATTTCCCGTTTGTTTTATCATGCATTGATTCTGGGTCAATTGAAAAAACCCTCGCAGCGGCAACTGCGAAGGTTTAAATCTGACTAAAAGTAAGAGTGACCTAACCCCTAATTTTTATTTGTTTTATCATGCATTGATTCTGGGTCAATTGAAAACATTTGTGTCAACTCCCATTAATTGCGATTAATTAAAGGGAGAGCATTGCGATGGCGACAATTGCGACAATGATTGCGAAGGCAGCGCCTGCGATAATTTCTTTCACCCAGCCGTCTGGCTTTGTGTTGTGTATGCTGACGTGGCCTCTCAGATTGATGGCGATGTATTGCCCTGACGCTGCTGCTTGCTCTCCTGCCTGCGTGTGAACCCAGAGGTGTGAGCTTCCTGCACGTTTGGAGCATTCTGGCTTTAGCCACTCTGGCATGTCTTGGCTCCACTCGTAGCCTCTGAATTGCCAAGATTTAACGATCATAATTTATCCTC
>Ga0098037_1000793_pt1 | contig 15298 bp, 16 predicted proteins | sample 5_EtaG_FD_75050 | JGI IMG/M metagenome (GOLD analysis project Ga0098037, IMG submission 75050) | Marine viral communities from the Subarctic Pacific Ocean - 5_ETSP_OMZ_AT15132 metaG | ecosystem: Environmental > Aquatic > Marine > Oceanic | place: Pacific Ocean | collected 2015-01-08 | reverse complement strand
ATAAGTTAAGTGGATTAAATAAACCAAAGCGTACACCACAGCATCCTACTAAAAAAGCTGTGGTTGCTGTGCGTGATAAAGGTCGTGTTAAAATTATTCGTTTTGGCGATCAAAAAATGGGACATAATTATTCTCCCGAAGCACGTAAATCTTTTAAGGCTAGACATGGTAAGAACATTGCCAAGGGAAAAACAAGTGCAGCTTTTTGGGCCAATAAAGTTTTTTGGGCTGGCCCTAGTGGTTCTAAAAAAAGACCACCTAAGTCCCAGAAGTATGTTCGCGGTATAAAGAAAAGAGGTTGATATGAAAAAAGCAGTAGATGCTCCTAAAGGTTTTCACTGGATGAAGTCTGGTAAGGGCTTTAAACTTATGAAAAATCCTCGCGGTGGATACACTCCTCATAAGGGTGCTTCCAAAAAAGCAAGCTTTGAAGTTCAAAAAGTACATACAAAGTGAGGCAAGCATGGAATGGGCAATCGCAACTTTTGGAGGTAAGCTATGCTGTATATTCGCAAGCGGATGTGGCGGCGCAGCTAATGTACTAACAAAACGTAAATGGAATTGGGAAGCAGCTAAAGATATTATTCTAGCTATTCTTGTTGGTTGGATTTCAGCAGAGTTTTTTATTCCTGCTGCTATGGCATACTGGGGTTTTAATGATACTGTTGCAATTGCTTTAGCATTTATTGTTGGCTATTGTGGAATTAGATTACTACCTAAAATTGAAAATGCTTTAATGAATAGAATTAAATAAATGGCTGTAAGAAAAAAACGTAAGGCTAGTACAGCTACAAAACGTGATCCTGCTAAATGGGCTAGGGCAAAAGCTAGAGCTAAAGCTAAGATGGGTGGTAAACATTCTGCTAGAGCTATGCAGCTTGCAGTTAAATATTATAAAGACGCTGGCGGCGGTTACAAAGGTAAAAAGAAAAAAAGTAATAAACTTTCAAAGTGGAGCAAACAAAAATGGCGCACAAAGTCAGGGAAGCCAAGCAGCAAAACGGGAGAACGGTATCTTCCAGAGAAGGCAATCAAAGCTCTGTCGTCAAAAGAATATGCTGCGACCACGAGAGCAAAGAGAAAAGCGACTGCTGCGGGGAAGCAATACTCAAAACAACCGAAGCGTATTGCACGTAAGGTTAAAAGATATAGGAAAACATAATGGCTGTATCGGGTACATATAATTTTAATCTTGATATTGACGAGGTTATTCAGGAAGCAATGGAAATGATTGGGGGTGAAGATACTCTCGGTCACGAGCCAGCATCTGCGCGTCGTTCTATAAATATTATGTTGAAGGATTGGCAAAACCGTGGTATACTATTATGGAGTACTGGTGTATCTTCTTTAACTGTAACGGCTTCTACTACTGCTTATGATCTTTCTTCTACAACTATTGATGCTCTTGAAGTAGTGTTAAATAGAGATAGCACAGACTTACAGTTACAGCGCGTTTCTCCTGAAGAGTATTTACTAATACCTAATAAAACACAGACAGGCCGACCATCACAGTATTCTATTCGTAGAGGTCGTGATAATCCTACATTATCTCTTTGGCCTATTCCAGATAATTCTACAGACATTCTTAAAATAGAAACAATTAGCGAACTGCAAGATGTTAATAAGTCAGCAGAGCAAAACGCTGATTTACCTAAAAGATTTTTCCCTTGCCTAACAGCAGGGCTATCTTACTATATGTCTATGAAGCGACCCTTAGTTCCTTCTGAACGTATTAATATGTTAAAAGTTAATTATGAAGAAACACTAGCTAGAGCTATGCGGGAGGACCGCGAACGATCTAGTATGTTTGTTCGTCCTAAACTTGGTTATGTTTAATCATGGAACATATAATACAAGCATGGCCTATATTTTTAGGAATAATTACTTTAATTATTATACTAGCTAAAATGCACGGTGATATAGAAATTATAAAAGAAAAAGTAAAGACCTTGTTTGATCTTTGGAATAAAAGTAATGGCAAGTAATAAAAACGCACTAGCTATGTGCGACATCTGTGGGTTTGTATATCCTCACAGAGTTATGCAAGAAAATAGTTATGGACTTATTGTTTGTCCAACAGATTTTGAGGGTAACTTTGATTTAAAAAATCACCCACAAAATCACATTCCTGATGTTCGGGACAACCCTGCGATACGTAATCCTAGACCTGACACAGGTGGCAGAAATTTAACATGGGATCAAGTAGCAACCACTTGGGATTCAACAGATGAGTATTGGCAACTAATATGACAGACTTAACAGGAAAACTAATTTCAGGAACATATAAGCAGTTATTGCTTATTAATAGTAGCGCCGCAAATGATGGTGTTAGTACTTCTTCTGTGTATGTTCAAACAGGTGATGGAACTAACACTGCGCTAAAGGTTGCTACGAATAAAGTTATTGCTCAGACTGCGTTTCTTGTAGATGGTACAGCAACAGTTAAAAATAATTTAATTGTTAATAATAATGTATGTGCCTCTGCTTACTATGGTGATGGTTCTAATCTTACAGGAATAACAGCTAGTGTTGGTGGAGACATTTGTGTTAGTTCAATTACAGTAGCTAACGGAGTTAATGTTGGCGGTAGCCTAGTTGTAAAAGGTGATACATCTGTAAGCGGTGATCTAAACATTGGAACAAATGCTTCTATTGGTGGCACACTAGTACAGACAGGTGTGGCTACATTTTCTACGCATGTAACGATTGCTGGTAATGCAATTATTGAAGGCAACATATCTGTTAGTGGTAATTTAAATGTTGGTGGTACGCTTACAGTAGCAGGAGCTACAAGCCTTAATAGCACACTTAGTGTAGGTGGAGCAACTAATCTACTAAGCACAGTTACGGTTGCTGGCAATGCTGGTTTCTTAGGCAGTGTGCGCGTAAGTGGTGCAACATCTGTAAGCAATGCAAATGTAGGCGGTACTCTTACAGTTGCGGGAGCAGTTAGTCTAGCCTCAACTCTCAGTGTAGGTGGCGCAACCAATCTTCTTAGTACGGTTACAATTTCTGGTGCTACAGGTTTCTTAGGTACTGTAAGAGTTAGTGGTGCAGCTACAATGGCTAGTACATTAGACGTAGCAGGTAATACGTCTGTTGGTGGAACGCTATTTGTTACAGGTGCAGGTACATTTGATAGTACTGTTTCAATTAGTGCTGGTTTAGTTGTAGGCGGTACTGTAACAATTTTAGGTGATAATGTTCAAGCAGCAAATGCTAGAGTATGTGCTTCAGCTTTTTATGGTGATGGCGCTAACTTAACTAATGTTCCAAGTGGAACGGTTAGTGGTAATATTTCTGTATCCAATGCTCTTGTAGGTGGTACTCTTAGTGTAGTTGGTGCAACTCATTTAAAAAATACAGTTTCTGTAGGTGATGCTGCTAAGTTTGCAAGCACAGTAACCATAACAGGTGCCACAGGATTTTTAAGTACTGTTAGAGTTAGCGGTGCAGCTACGATGGCTAGTACACTTGATGTAGCAGGTAATACATCTGTTGGCGGAACTTTGTTTGTTACAGGTGAAGGTACATTTGACAACAACGTATCTGTCAGTGGTAACTTGGTGGTTGGAGGTACAGCTACTGTTGTAGGTGCTATGAGTGTTGGTGGCGCATTAAGTGTGGGCGGTGCAACTAATTTACTTAGCACTGTTACTGTAGCAGGAGCTACTGGTTTCTTAGGTAGTGTACGTGTAAGTGGTGCAACATCTGTAAGCAATGCAAATGTAGGTGGCACACTAACCGTAGCAGGAGCCGTCAGCCTAGCTTCAACTTTAAGTGTAGGTGGTGCAGCTAACTTTGCTTCAACGGTTACAGTAGCAGGTGTGGGCATCTTTAAGGATGCAGTGTCTGTAAGTGGTAATTTAGATGTAGCAGGGAATGTCTCTGTTGGTGGAACTATATTTGCTACTGGCGGTATTACATTTGATGGAGACATCTCAGTAAGTGGCGATGTAAATATTGGTGGCACATTAACAGTTGGTGGTGCAACAAGTTTAGCATCTACACTAAGTGTTGGTGGCGCTACTAATTTACTTGATACAGTTACAGTTGCTGGCAATGCTGGTTTTCTTGGAACAGTACGAGTTAGCGGAGCAACCTCAGTAAGTAATGCTAATGTAGGTGGTACTCTTACAGTTGCAGGAGCAGTTAGCTTGGCATCTACTCTTAGCGTGGGTGGAGCAACTAACTTGTTAAGCACAGCAACTATTACAGGTAATTCAGGATTTCTTGGCACTGTTCGTGTAAGTGGTAATGTATCTCTTGAAGGACAGTTACAACTTACAGAGTCGGCAGCGGCTGCTGTTGAAACAACGGCAATTAATGGCATTACTTCTGTATCTCTTAACTTCGGTACTGCACAAAACTTCTTTACTTCTGTTACTGCTGCACATACTCTTGCTAGACCTACCAATGCTAGAGTAGGACAGGTTGGCAGTATCTTCTTGCATCAGCAAGGAGGTAGTGGGACAGTATCGTATAATGCTTGTTGGAACTTTATTGGTGGTACAGCACCTACGTTCTCAACTACTGATGATGCTGTAGACAGACTAGATTATATTATTCTTTCTGTATCAAGTGATGGCACTGCTGAAAATATTCAGGCTGTTATGACACAAGCTTATAGTTAAAGGACTATTAAATGGTTTTTCAAAACATAATGATGGGTGCGGGTGGACAATCAACTGGCTTTAGCATTGACCAATCTATTAGATTTACAATGGGAGATAGCGCCTATTTAACTAGAACACCTGACAGTTCGTCTAATCGCCGTACATGGACATTTAGTTTTTGGTGGAAAGTAAACACCTTTGCTAGTGGTACTAGCGGTGGATATAGTATACTACAAGCTGGCAGCACAGAGTTTGGTTGGTCTGATAGTGATGATAAATTATACTTAATTGATGGTAGCACATTAAGAGCAACTACTCAAGTTTTTCGTGATCCTACAGCATGGCAGCACATTGTTTTGGCTGTTGACACTACAGATAGCACGGCAGGAGACCGTATTAAAATTTACATTAACGGTGTACAAGTTACCAGTTTTTCTACTTCAAACGACCCGAGTCAAGATTTTACTTTTGATGTTAATGATAATGTAGCACATAATATCGGTAAAGAAGGTAGTAATTATATTGATGCTTATATAGCTGAAATGTATTTAATTGACGGAACACAAGCAGCCCCAACAGCTTTTGGAGAGTTTGATGATAATGGAGTATGGAAACCAATAGCATACTCAGGCAGTTTTGGAACGAACGGTTTTCATATTGATGGTCGTGATAGCTCTGATTTAGGAGATGACGAATCAGGTAATGGTAACGATTTTACATCATCAGGATTAGCAGCGGCAGATCAAGTTAATGATAGTCCAACATTAAATTATCCAACACTAAACAGAGTTGACTTTCAAACAGGAAGCAATGTTACATTAACAGATGGTAATTTAAACATTGCAAATGCAAATAGTGGTTCAACTAATGATATTAGAGCTACCTTTGGTGTTAGTAGTGGTAAATGGTATTGGGAAGTAGAGGCCGATTCTCTTGGACAGTCAGGAGTTAATCGTGAGTTTATTGGAATTGTTGGAACTGAGTTTGATATAACTGCTGGATCAGCAGGAGCAAACTTTTCTGCTGATAGTACAGGATATGCTTTTGCAACAACAGGTCAAAAAATTAATAATAATAGTGCTGCTTCTTATGGTAGTGCTTTTACAGCAGGACAGTATATTGGTGTTGCTCTTGATTTGGATAATGGTAAAATTTACTGGAGCATTAACGGAACTTTCCAAAACTCTGGTGATCCTGCGGGAGGAACTGGCGAAGCATACTCTAGTATTTCAGGAACATTTGCTCCTGCTGTTGCGGTTGACTATGGTACAGGAACAAGTAGATTAATTGCTAACTTTGGGCAGTCGTCTTTTCAAAATACTCCACCAGCAGGATTTAAAGCACTAAACTCTTCTAATTTACCTGCTCCTAGTATTGTTGATGGAACAGCACACTTTAACGCAACAGCTTATACAGGTAATGGATCAAGCGGTCATTCAATTACTAATGATGCTAACTCTGGTAATTTTCAACCTGATATGTTGTTTATTGGCCCTAGATCAAATGGCGACAATCATGTAATGTGGGATGTAGCTAGAGGAGTAACTCAGCGCCTTAAAATTAATGAAGATTCTGCGGAAGATACGGATGGCACCGCGCAACTCACGTTTGAAACTGACGGCTTTGATCTTGATACTACCGATCCAAACTTTAACGGATCAGGTAGAACGTATGTCGCGTGGCAGTGGAAAACTCAAGGCGGTGCAGGATCATCTAATACAGACGGATCAATTAATACTACTACTACATCATTAAACTCTACATCTAAATTTTCTGTATCAACTTATACAGGAACAGGCTCTAATGCTACTATTGGACATGGGCTAGGAACTGCTCCAACAGTCGTTTGGATTAAACGTAGAGACTCTTCGGCTGGTTGGGCTGTATATCATTCAGGTTTGGCTAGTACATCTAAATATTTAAAGCTTAATAATACTGATGCAGAAGCTTCTTCATCTAGTTATTGGAATACTACAGCACCTACGTCCAGTGTTATTAGTATTGGAACAGACGATACTGTTAATGCTTCAAGTGGAACTTATGTTGCATATGCTTTTGCAGAAGTTGAGGGATATAGTAAATTTTCAAAGTTTACAGGTAATGGTAGTACTGATGGTGCTTTTATTTATACTGGTTTTAAACCAGCTTGTGTTATTATAAAAAGATTTAATAGTACTGGTGATTGGGTTATTATTGATAACCAACGAGTAGGATTAAATCCTGATAATAATGATCTTGATATAAATAATAAAGATGGTGAAGGTACAAATGATTACATAGATATTTTAGCTAATGGGTTTAAATGTCGTAGTAGTGATTCTAATGTAAATGCAGATAGTAGTACTTATGTTGTTATGGCTTTTGCTGAAATGCCTTTTGGTGGTGCAGATATATCTGTAGCAACAGCCCGATAAGGAGAATAAACTATGTGGGTATATAATAATAGCAGAGTAATTAAAGAAGGTCACGCATGGACTGATGATAATGGTGTTCAACATCCTAGTAATTGGATGGTTTGGTCTTCTGATGAAAAAACTGCTATAAGTTTGTCTGAAGTTACGGTGCAGGAAAAACCTGATGAAAAATTTTATAGAGTTAGTGGTCCTAACTTAAATGGAAAATGGACTGTAGCAGAACGTCCTATAGATGATACACCTTTTACTGATAGTGACGGCAATGAAAGAATTGAACTAGGTCTTAAAACAGAGTATATTGCTGATATAAAAAAGATACAGGGTAGTTTTTTATCACAAACTGATTGGGCATATATTCGTAAAGCAGATAATGGTACAGCTATACCATCTGATATACAGACCTATAGAAATGCTGTTCGTTCAGCAGCAGAAACTATTGAAACAAAAATTACAAACTGTTCTACAATGGAAGAGTTTCAAGCATTGTTTGTAGCACCTGTAGATAGTAATGGAACTTCTACTGGTAATGCTCCAATACATGATTGGCCTGAGAGTATTTAGATGAAATTTATACTAACATATATTCTAATAACTTTGTGGCTTGTATTTCCAGTGTCAGCACAACAACAAGTCTTTTGTTTTAATGAAGATGCTCAAGATATTGAAAAAGAGATACTAAAACATAATGAAGAATTTGTTATGTCAGGAGTAACTACAGCAGGAACTCCTATTACTATTTATAAAGGTAAAGACACTTTTACAATTCTTTTTTTCGCCCCTGATGGAAAAATTTGTACTGGAATTAATTGGACGGGAAATATAATTCCAAAATTAAAACTTAACAACGGAAAAGGTACGTAATATGGCCTCAACTTATACAACAAATATTAGGCTGACAAAACAAGGTGATGGTGATAATCCTAATACTTGGGGTCAAGTTCTTAATGACGGTGTTATCAGTCTTGTTGATGATGCTATCGCTGGCTATACGACAGTAAGTTTGGGCAGTGCAGCAACCGTTACGCTTTCAGAAAACCAAGGAACAGGAGATCAGTCTAGGTCTGCGATTATACAGTTTTCTGGATCAATAGGAACTGCTCATACATCTATCTTTGTTTTAATTCCTAACAATTCAAAAACTTATGCAATTAGAAATGCCGTATCAACTAACGCTTCAAGCAATGCAGTTATTCTGCGAGTTGCTGGTAATACTGGAGTAACTGTTCCTAATAGTGGTAATGGTTATTTCTTTACTAATGGCACATCTGTTTTCCAACTAGACTCAACTGGTCTAGGACTAGGAACTGCTGCTGTACGTAATGTTGGTGTATGTACTACAGATGTTCCTGATACATCTCTTGCAGATATTCGTTATGTAAAGGTATCTGCTACGGATACTATTACTGCTGCTAAAACATTTAATGCAACTGTAGCCTATGGCGACTCTGCAATGATTAAAGTATCTAGTGCTGTCAAGTCCTTTATTACAACTTTGACTGATGCAGCGTCTGTTGCTTCAGATGCTAATGATGGTAATATTTTCTTGGTAACTCTTGGCGGTAATAGAACCTTGGCTGCTCCGAGTAACATGGGCGCTGGTCAAACAGGACATTACTATTTAATTCAAGATGCTACTGGCGGTAGAACAGTTAGCTTTAACTCTGTATTTAAATTTTCTGGTGGCACCGTTCCTACTGCAACTTCTGCTTCTGGTTCTTGTGATATTCTTTTCTATACCGCAAGAAGTGCCACTACAATTGATGCAGTAATGCTTAAAAATATGACTCGCTAATGACAAGTAAACTTGCAAAGTTTGAGTTTCAGCAAGGGTTTCATAGAGAAACCACACAGTTTGCTGAAGGTGACAAATGGTTTGATGGGAACCGTGTACGTTTTCGTGCGCGTAAACCTGAAAATATGCGAGGTTATGAGACTAGAGTAAGCACAGCCTTTGATGGTTCTGCTAGAGATTTAAGGGCTTACCGTGATTCAGATAGAATTGCTCGTGCAGTTTTTGGCACACCCGAAAAACTTTATGAAATGAACGGAGACCAGATATATGATATTACTCCTATTACTTCTACTGTAACTTTAGCTGGTGTTTTTGGAACAAGTGTAGGACAAACAAGAGTATGTGTATCTGATACAGCACATGGAAGAACGGCAGGTGACTATGTATACTTTACTTCTGCTTCTGTTTTTGGTGGCAATGTTAGTCTAACAGGTAACGTCTATCCAATTGCTTCTGTTGCTAGTGCTAATGTTTACACATTTAATGTAACAGCGGCAGCGGGTGCTACGTCTGCTGCAACTGGAGACGCAACATTTAACTACTACATTCCTACAGGTGCTTCAGTGGCTACCAAGGGTCTTGGTTACTCGGCTGCGATATATAATGCAACTGCACCAACTTCAGTAGGAATTAGTAAGATTACAACAACTGGTAGTAATGCACTTGTTACAGTTTCAACTGATGCAGCGCATGGCGGTTCGGCTGGAGACTTTGTAGTTTTTCAGCCAGCCAATACTAGCGTTACCCCTGCTACAGTGGGTGGTAACTTAATACTGTCCAAGCCGTTTATTGTAAACGCTGCTGGAACTACGGTAAGTGTTGGCGGTCCTCAGTTTCCAATTGTATCTGTAGCAAGTACACAGATTATTGTAAGTGTGCAGACAGCGGCTAGTGCAAGCGGAGATGTAACAACTGATATTAATATGACTGCTTTAATTTATCAGCAGAGTAGTGGCAGGGGTTGGAATGTCGCATCCTCTGCTGATGCCAGTGATATTAACCTAACATTGGCTAACTGGAGTATTGATAACTGGGGTGAGGATATTGTTGCAAATAGAAAAGGAAGTAATATTTTCTTTTTTGACAGTGATGCAAGTACAACACCTGAACGAGCAACAACTGTTACAACGTCACCCATTAGTGTAAACTCTGTTATTGTGTCTCCTAATGATAGACACTTAGTTGCTCTGGGATGTAACTCATATGAAGCAACTGCAACTATTAGTGGTCCCTTTGATCCTATGTTGGTGCGCTGGTCAGATCAAGATGACAGAACAAACTGGGTTCCGTCTCTTAGTACAACTGCTGGTGAAGTTGTTCTAACAGATGGTACAGAAATTGTAGGTGCAGTAAGATCGAAAAATGCTATTAACATTTGGACTGATAACTCACTATGGACAATGAGTTTTGCTGGGCCGCCGTTTATTTTTAACTTTGAGCAAGTAGGTTCTAACTGTGGGTTGGTTGGGCAACATGCGTGTATAGATTATAATGGTGTTACATACTGGATGGGCAGTGATAACTTTTATTCCTTTGCTGGTCAGGTAGAAACATTAGACTGTACTGTAAGAAGATTTGTTTTTGATAGGTTAAATAAAAGCTACACCGATAAAGTATTTGCTGGAATTAATTCTGAGTTTAAAGAAATTATTTGGCTGTATCCTTCTAAGGACAGTACTGAGTGTGATAGCTATGTTATCTTTTCTCCTGATGAGGGGTACTGGGTCTATGGGGATATGATCTTTACTACCTTTGCAGATAGAGAAGTGTTTGGTAATACAATTACAACTGGTGCTACGGTTGGTGGTAACTTGGTATATAACAATGAACCAACTGATGTCTTTACCGCAAATGGTGAAACACTAACATCGTTTGTTGAGTCAGGTGATTTTGATATTGATGATGGTAATGCTCTGATGTATATGAGCAGACTTATTCCTGACTTTGATTTAAGTGGTGGTAAAATTAAACTAAAACTTATTACCAAACAATTTCCAGAGAGTAGTGAAAAAACTACAAAAGAATTTGACGTAACAGAAACAACTGAAAAGGTTGACTTAAGATCACGAGGAAGGCAAGGGGTAGTTAGGGTATCTTGTAATTCAAACAATGCTAGTTGGAGATGGGGATCAATTAGACTAGCTGTCCAAGGAGATGGGGGAAGATAATGGCAAGATACCCTACTTTATTTAAACGTCGCTATTTTGCAGATGTTAATGAAATGTATAATGGTATTCAAAGATGGGGATCAGTTTTAATACAAGAATTAAATACAAGAGACCTACAAGAAAATAGTAAACCATCTACAAATATTTTTACTGTTGTCACAGTAACAGAAATTGGTAGACCAAGAAAGGGTGACATAGCATATTCAGCAAGCTCTGGTAAGTTTAAAGGATATGTTAGTTTAGGATCGGAGACATCATGGCAAAATCTGAATTAGATAAGCATTTCAATTTAGTTAATGCTAGTACGTATTTTGGAAACCTTAATACAGGTCAATTTATTGATCCTACTCGGCACCACCTAAATGAAAAGAACCAGACATTTGGAAATATAAAGAAAGTACAGTATAATAGTAATAATTATTTAGGTTCTCCTGAATCAGATTATGGACAAAACAAATGAACATGCCAGTAGATCAAGCTATGAAGTTTAGAAATATGGCTAATGCACAGCCTATGGAAGCCATGAGAGTAGCGCAAGGTGTGCCTAACCCTATAACAGGTATGCCCAATCCAGCGGCTCCTGTGCAAGCTCCTATGGCTCCTCAAGCACCTTCTGGACTACCTGCTGCACCCATGAATACACAGGCTCCTATTCCTGTACCTGTTCCTATGTCTACTGGTATGCCTATACAAGAAATAGATGTAAAGCAAAATGTAAATGAAATTCTTACTGCTACTCTGCCTGATGGGGATTCTTTAGCAGCTAAAGCTTTAGAAAAATTAACTGAAAATGCAGGAGTAGATTTAACTGAAGCAGTAGAAACACAATATAGTTTAGCCAGCACCGAAGCTGCACAACCATTTATGCAAATGGCGGCAATGGAAGATGCTGATCCTATGCAATTTAATGCTAGGTATGGTGGTGGTATTATGGGACTAAAAGCAGGAGGAGAGTTTTCTGGTCGAGTTCCTGGAGATGGTGGGGGTATGGAAGATAATGTGTATATGCCTATTGTTGAACGAGCTATGGGCCAGCAAGTAGGAACACTTAACAATCCTAAACAAGTAGGAACATTGGCGGTTAGCCCGTCTGAGTATGTAATTGATAGTCATACAATGGCAGCATTAGGAAATGGTAATGCAGCGGAGGGAGCAGACATCATGGACAATGTTGTAAAAGATATTCGTAAAGATGCTTATGGAAATACTAAACAGCCTAATGAAATTGATGGCTTGGCTTCCTTAACATCTTCAATAAATGAGAGGACATAACAATGGGTTTTCTATCATCACTTTTTGGTAGTTCTAAGAGTCAACCGCAAACTACTGTAGTTCAGCAGACGCCAACACTGCCGTCAGAAATTGCTCCTAAAGTTCAAGAAATTGCTGATGAGGCTAAACGTCTTTATGACGAACGGGTGGCAGAAGGTTATGTTCCTTTTGAAGGTGCAACTATTGCTCCTTTTACTCAACAAGAACTAGATGCTCAAAGAGGCATTGAAGGGCTTGTAGGTTTATCAGCACCTCTTCAGCAAGAAGCTCTCGGAATTACTCGTCAGCAGGGCGAACAGTTTACGGGTGATGTTGCACAACAGTATATGAATCCATATCAGCAAGCAGTTATTGATATTGAAAAACGTAAAGCACAGGAAGATTTTGAAAGTAGAATCCTACCTCAGTTTGAAAAGCAAGCAGTAGGTGCTGGTGGTATGAGTGGGCTAGGTTCTAGGGCTGGAGTACAAGCTGCGTTACTTGGCGAAGCACAGGCAGAGCGTCTTGGAGATATTCAAGCTAGAGGTTTACAGCAAGCTTTTATTCAAGGTCGTCAAGAATTTGGCGCTCAGAAAGCTAGAGAAGCTGGTCAAGCTGCACAACTTGCAAAAGCAGGTCCAGCTATGTTTGCTTCTGGTTTGGCAGAGCAGGGAGCATTAGCAGGTGTTGGTGAACAACGTAGAGAACTAGCACAAGAAGCTTTAGATGAAGCTTACTTTAGATTTTTAGAAGAACGTGGTGAACCACAGGCTGCATTAGCAGAGTACTCTAGCACTGTGTATGCTAACCCTTTAAATACTATTCCTACGCTCAATAAACAAACTACTGCTCCAGGCCAACCAAGTGTAGGTATGGGGTCACAGTTACTAGGTCTTGGTTTAAATGCTGCCAGCATGTACTATGGTGGTGGCTTTGGTGGCGCACCTGCTATTCCACGAACTAGAGCAGGAGGTGGTCGTATAGATGAGGGTTTGTCTGGCATGGTTTATAGAAATGTTGGAAGTGCTATTGGCACCGTTCCATCACCAGAAGTACCCGATAATTACTATAGCGTTGGACTAACTAGAGAAGCGGCTGAAAGAGTACAGGCACTAGACAAATTGAGAAAAGATTTAGAAGCTAATAAACAACCTGACGAAGCTAGAAATGTTATGGAATCTATTCGAGCAATACGTAAAAACGATATGACTTCTCGTAGAAATGGTACTAGCTTATCAGATGTTTTAATAAGCCCAAGTTCTAGGAGTAAGCGCGCAGCAACAGATTTACCTTTAGGTTTGACTGTTCAAACTCCTAAAACTACACAAGGTGGTTTACAGACTATTAAAGAAGCAGATAGAGCTTCATTAAGTCCATCAGAACGACAAGTAATTAATAATACACCTAGCAGATCAGGAAATGTAACAATGCCTGAACCAGCTATTTTAGGTATGCCTTCTACTAACGAACAAGGAGGAGGAATGTTAGCATCTGAAACTATTTTATCTAGACCTAAAGATACTGTTTCTCCTCCTCCTAATGAAGAAGCATATGATGTAGGAAAAGACATTCTTAGACAACTAGCTGGTATGGATGACAGAGTTGCTAGTGAAGTTGCTGCCGCAAAAGCAGAAGACTTAACATATAGAACAGAGCGTAATAGACTTATAAAAGAGCAGCGTGAGGATGAGTTAAAAGCATTTAATACATTATCTGATAGCCAGACTAAACGACTTGCTGATGAAATGCTTAGACGTAGAGAAGAAATTACTGGTCGTGATAACAACATAACTTTGTCTAAGGCTTTTGGTGTGGCTGCTAAATCATTCAGTGATCCTAATTTAAGTATTGTCCAGCAAATTTCTGGTGCTATGAGTGGTATGAATGAAACAATGGTTGCTGAAAGATTGTTGCAAAGAGAACAGCTTAGTGAACTAGATAGAGAAGAGTTTGATAAAGAGACTGTTATTATTGATAGGAAGCTGACAAGAAACTTAGAGACTATGCAAAAAAATAATGCACAGGATTTATCTATTCTTAACCTAGACCGTGCTGGACAAAAAGAACTTGCTGCTCTTCCTGCACAGAAAAGAAAAGACATACTTGCAAATGCAGCTTCTCTTGCTAGTATTTTTGACGATCTGCTTCCTGATGCTGATAGTACTAAAGCTTTTGATATTACTGCAACAAGAGAAGATTTAAGAGGCGCTATTGCACAAAAGTTTGGATTTACATTTGATAGGCAAACAGGAACGGTAACAAAAAATGGTAATCCTTTACAAGGAGCCGATGCTAGAAAAATGTCTAATCTTTCAGAATATGCTATTAAAATATTAAATAATAGATATCAAGCAAACCCAACTGCACAAGGCAGTTCTGCTGCTTATGTTGAGGCACAGGAAATGGCCGAAGCAGCAAGAAAAAGAATGGACGCACTTGGCAAGAATGCTACTGAAGAACAACTAGAAATAGCAATGCGTGGAAGTACTGCACCTGCTAATACAACTAATTTAGATCGAGCGGTTGCTGCTTATAATGATGATCCTTCTTCAATAAGTCCTGAAAACTTAAAAAAACTTAATGCTGCTCTTATTTCTATGGGCAGACCTGCTTTAGGAATTTAATACTTTATGGTTGATGTTAGTAAAATTGATTTCGACAATCTTGTTCCTAAGACTAGTGCTAATAACATAGATGTTAATAACATTGATTTCGACAATCTTGTTCCTAGTCCTATGGAACAGGCAGCAGCAGAAGGTCCACAACCTACTGATGCAACATTTACTATGGATAGTCTTGATACTAATAAAGCATGGCTTGATTCTGCTAGAAAAATTTATCAAAGTGAAAAAGGTCCAATACCTATTGAAATGCAGCGTGACCCAGCTAAACTTGCTCAGTGGCTAAAGGAAAGACATTCTGAAATTGGTTGGAGTATTGCTAATTTATCAGGTAAAGGCATAGCTGAAACAGCTTTGACTACATTTGATTTGTCTGATGATGCCAAGCAAGCTTGGATAGATTCTCTTAATATGTATGAAAATACAGATAGTGATT
>Ga0098037_1000790_pt1 | contig 15310 bp, 16 predicted proteins | sample 5_EtaG_FD_75050 | JGI IMG/M metagenome (GOLD analysis project Ga0098037, IMG submission 75050) | Marine viral communities from the Subarctic Pacific Ocean - 5_ETSP_OMZ_AT15132 metaG | ecosystem: Environmental > Aquatic > Marine > Oceanic | place: Pacific Ocean | collected 2015-01-08 | reverse complement strand
GCGTTTCGTTTACGGTTTCAAGTCTCATTTATCCGTTCGGGGTAGAGGTTTCCGCCATATCCCACCCGCGCGGAGCGTTCGCGCGGAGGGCTTTGAGGTTTGCAAGCTGCAATTCCAACTCCTCAATCCTTGCCGCGTGGTCCGGATCGATCGTCCGGAGCCTTTCAAGGTTGCGGGCAGCCGTCACAGTGTCCACGGTTTCCGTTATCCCGCGCCAGCGGGCTATCTGTTCAGGGGGCACGGGAGCGCAACCGCTAAGGGTCGGAATTGTGTCCTTTGCCGGAACCTTCCCGATTATGATAGCTCTCGAGGTTACGGCTACCGGGAGCCGGTTGCCGGTTGCAAAGCCGCACACGGTGGCAAGCTTTTTCGAGTTAGTGTCCAGAACGGGCTCGCCCTGCTTCCCGGAAACCTTCCGCTTCCCGGCGGGATCCTTTTGGTAAATCAGGGCCCCCTCTTGGAATATGGCGTTGAATCGATCGCCCGGCTTCCAGCCGGGAAGATTGGCGGAGCCTTCAATCCATACACGTTCCGTGTTTTTATTGCGACCACAAGTGATATTTAGCTTCTTCATATTGTTTGGATGGTGAGAAATTTAGTCTTTCTTATTAAGCGCATCTAAAAGAGCCGCCATTTTCATTAGTTCCTTTTTTGCCATTGCCTTTCCTTTTTCGGTCCCGTGGGTAAAACCCAAGGCGATAATTTCGGCGGTGGATTTCCAATCGATGGAAACTTCTATAGGGTCCAATTTGGTTTTCATATTGTTTGGATGGTGGGGGTTTACTTTACGGGCCAGCAGGTGAGAGCCTCCTGAAATCTTTCGTTGGACACGCCTGCTTTCCCGTGCGGGTGGACTGCATGGATTACCCCGCTGCCGGTGACGCGTACGAAACGGGAAGGCGGGGAGTCCTTGTGAATCCGGATCCATTGGCCGGGTTGAAGCGTTAAAGCGCCATTTCTAAGGGCGATGGAAATCGCTCCTGTGAATTCGAGTGTGGGTAGGAATTGCATACAGTTGGAAGCTACCGGCAACCGGCACCCGTGACAAGGAAAAAGGATTGAACAATGGAAGTATTTTTCCGGGTTCCGGGCTCCGTGTTCCACGCGTGTTCCACGGGAAAGGCTGGATTGTTCCACGCGTTCCACGGGGGGAGGGGGTCCTAGTAAAATGATCCCGGCCCCCGGAATCCGGCATCCGGAACCGTGCAACCGGCGGATGATGACGGGAGCCGGAACCCGGGAACCGGGAGCCGGTAGCCTGTGGCCTGCGGCCGGGCCTCCGGGCCCGGGTAGATTTCAAACCTGCTGCCGGGCCTCCGGGCCCGGGTGGCTTTTCCCCTCGAAAAATGCTGCCGGGCCCCTTGGGTCCGGGTGCATGAACGGCCGCAGGCCGTGCGGCCCAGCGCCCCGTGCGGGCCGCTTTAAAACGGACGCCACCCCCCGGGTGGCCTGTTTTTTGCGGTGGCGCTACTCATATATATCAGTGTGTATGAAAAAATTTGACAAAATACCATCAATTCCATTAATTGAGGAATGGAGCAGCCATCCTATTACGACAGAAATAAGCGGGCCAGGTGCGAGTATCAGCGTAAATACTACCAGAAAAACAAAGACAAGATTAACCGTAAACGGCAAATTGAGGAGGCGGTTGACCCAGAAAAAATAGAGCGCAGGCTAAAATACAACCGCGAGTATTACCTCAAGAACAGAGAGCGTCTTTTGAAGCGTAGAGCCGAGAGATACCAAGATTTAAAAAAAGCGCAGGCAAGCGACTCTACCGCTGAATAGCGTTAAAATAAAAGGCGTTGAACAGGGATTACCCCTAAGGTGGATGCGTGTTTATGCAAAACCCAGAATGAAAACTTTTCTAATATAGATATGACTTTTATAATGAAATAAAAGGCATATAGTATATAGAAAACTTTTTGAGTAGCGATATGCAGATTCCCGACGGATTTAAGCGTGTTCCAGACACAAACCACTATGCCCTCTGTGAAGAGACCGGCCTTGTTATGAATTTGAAAAGCGGCCGCGCATTAACCCCCCACTATGTTGGAGGCGCGATAAGAACCGGCGTCGTAAATAAAAATGGGAAAAGGGTTTTGTTTCGCCACGATGCTATCGATGACGAAAAATTGCCTGATTTGTCTGTGGAGTATGTCCTCCACACAGAAAGGGCGCGGGTAATCCCTTCAAATACCCGCTATGCGATTACTGTATATGGCCTTGTCTACTGTATAGAGCCCCATGAGCGGGGACCCAATGCGGGTCGTATTCACGTTGTGAACACCTTTGACCACCAAGGCCATGAGTGCGTCCGCCTAAGGGACGACGACAAAAAGCAAGTTAGGGCTCGAGTGGACAAACTTTTGCATGAGGTCTGGGGGGACCTGTCGAATATAGGCCCTTAAATAGACACTTTGCCAGGTTGTGTCGATGCCCTCACCCTAATGGTGTCTTTCTTGCCGATACCGCCCGTGTTACTATGCGAGGGCGTGAAAAAGGCGTCCACATTCATGGAAACCCTTGTGGTTGTGGCGATTACAATGGTTTTGACCGGCCTTGTAATCGAAGCTGCGTTCCGAGTTTACGAGAGTTTCACCAATGTGAAGAAAGAACAACACATCTACGACCCCCAGAATTCGCACCCTTCGGGCAACACGATTTATACTAGAGGTTCCCCCAACCCACCCCCGTGAAAACCTTGAGTGTCACGGAAAAGCCCGCCTCGGCAGCTACTCCAAGGCGGGCTTGATTTTATTTATTTAGGCCGCTTAACCATCGGTTTTGGCTTAGGCTTACCATTGCCACCGTATGGGCCTTTTTTTGTTCCATGCTTTGGCATAAAGAGTTGTGCGGGGGGACTGGTTGCCTGGCAGTCTGTTTCTAAGTAGGGCTCCCCCGCACAGTATTCCCTACTTGTCTGCTGTAGTCCCTGCTTCGGGCTCAGTCGGAACTAGATCAAGCCCGATACAGAATTTTGGTGGCATCGGCCGGAGTTCGAGGTCCAGCTTGGCACTAGTAGATGGCGAGGTGAACGGCAGTGGAACTTGTCCGCCGAGGTCGGCTGTAGAACAAGAAACTGTGAAGAATCCTGCGACCATAATTAAGTGCATGTATAGGAAATAACCTTTCATAACTTGATTCTTTTATTCAGGCGATGTCTGAGTGTCCAGATAAAACTACATAATTGACTATACGCTTTCAAAAAGGTATGAACTTGTTGATGAGTGACACCCCGAGTTATCTCGACGGTTTAAATCTTGGATCGCTTGATGATACGGGGGCCCCAGTTGAAACCCGTCTGAAAGACGTAAAAAGCGCGATTTCCATATTTGGAACCCTACGGCGAGCGGATGAAAAATCTGCTATCAATCGCGCACGGATCGATGCAATGTTTGACGGAGCTGCTCCGTACAATGCGACTCAGCTCCAGACTAGTGGGCAAGGACTCAAAACAAATTTAAATTTTGGAGATGCACAACGACTCTTGGATATCTCTCTGTCTGCTTATGTTGACTTGTATTCTTCTTTGGAGAGACTCGTTGAAGTTAAGGGAACTCAGGGTGAAGGAAGCGAAATTAAACCGAATGAGGAAATCGTTGCGGAAGAACTCACGCACTTGATGCGGAGTTGGCCCGAGTTCCACAGCGCCTATTTACGGCTTTGCACAACATTTATTAAACACGGGGTAGCTGTAGCTTACTTTGATTCGCCGGATGACTGGCGATTTCGAGTCGGCGGTTTTACAGACATCCTGATTCCTAGACAAACAGCATCTAGTGAGGAGGCAATTGATATTGCGATTGGTCGCCGGAACTACCTGCTGCACGAATTGCACTCCTACATCAAGGACCCTAAGGCTGCGGCTAAGGTGGGCTGGAATGTTGAGGAGGTAAAACGTGTCATAAAAAGTAATGCGACTACGCGGCAGCGTCAGACGTATCGGGATTACGAGGAAGTCCAAGCCGAGTTAAAGAACAATGATCTGTATACCGGGATCCAGAATCCCTCGGTTGCAGTCCTGCACTTCTGGGTCAAGGAGATGGACGGTAGTGTTAGCCATTACATCGCGGCCGAAGACAGCCCCAAAGACTTTCTGTATAAGAAAGTATCCCGCTATCAAAAAGCAGAGCAGGCGTATGTGATGTTTACTTACGGCGTGGGGTCGAATGGCACTTATCATTCTATCCGGGGTCTAGGTCAGCGTATCTTTTCCCATGTCCAGACGAGCAACCGTCTCCGCTGCCAGCAGATCGACGGGGCCATGCTGGCTTCTGCAATAATGATTCAGCCGGAGAACCAGCGTTCTTTGGACGAGTTGCAGTTTACATTCTATGGGGCTTACGCGGTGATGTCCCCGAATGTCAAAATCGTCGAGAAAGCGATCCCGAACCTTGGAACTGCGGTTCAGCCTGCCTTGCAGGACCTTACTCAGCAGTTGCAACTCAATACCGACACCGTCAGCACCTACGGCCCGACTCAGAGTTCCCCATACCGGAACCAGATGCAGGTTGTGGCGGACATGGATGTCACGACCCGTTTGTCTGGGGCTAGCCTGAACTTGTTCTATTCGAGCTGGGGGCGTCTTCTCCGCGAGATTGTTCGTCGGATTGCTACTACCAAGCGACCTGACGCGGCGGTTAAAGATTTCTTTGCGCGGTGCGAAGCCCGTGGAGTTTCCAAAGAGTTTATTCAGACGCTGGATGTTGACCGCACCAAGGCTGTCCGTTCTATTGGTAACGGTAGCCACGCCAATAGGATGGTTGCCTTGCGCGAGCTTCAGGGGATCAGCGGCCAGTTCGACGATGTCGGCCGTCGCAATCTTACCAGGGACATTGTTTCCACCCGTGTTGGGCATGATCTTGCCGACCGGTATGTGCCAGCGGAAGTTCAGAAGCGTCCGACGGTAGATGTTAAGATTGCGTTCTTCGAGAATCAGCAGTTGATGGCCGGGCAACAAGTTCCTGTTGTCGCTAACGAGCTACATGGCACCCACCTCGAGGTTCATGTTCCGGTATTGAATCAGCTTTTGGAGCAGTTGAATGTTGGCGAGGCAGATCCGATGCAGTCGTTGCCGGTGTTGCAAGCATTCTACCAGCATGTCAGCCAGACAGTTCAGTTCGCAGCGGGCGATCCGGCCCTCGAGGGCATTGTTGGTCAGACCAAGCAGACGTTGAACTTTGCCGAAGAGGTCATCAACAACACTGCGAAAGCGGCTCAGAAGATTCAGCGGGAGCAAGCGGAAGCGGCTCAAGCTCAAGGTGGGCAGATGCCGCAGCAGCCTGACGCTAAAATGGCCGAGCATCAGATAAAGATGCAGATTGCCCAAGAGAAGGCCGAGTTGGACATGGCTATTAAGCAGAAAAAACATGACCAAGAAATGGCTATACGTGACGCCAAAGCGGCGTTAGAGTTCCGCCAAGGTGACCTCTAAAGAACTTCTAGCCCTGCATGACTCGACTTGCATTGAGTGCAAGCAAATCATGCAAACCAAGAACTCGGATTATACTGGCGGCAAAAATGCCACAGATCCATTTGCCAATTTTAAAAGCAGCACTGTCTTGGGCGTGCATCCGGTATTAGGACTCCTGATGCGGGTGCTGGATAAGATTCAGCGGATTCGTTCGTTTGTGAACGATTCGGAGTTACAGGTTCCTAACGAGAGTGTTGAGGATGCCTTTAACGACATTATCAACTACATGATTCTGGGTAAGGGGCTCCTGATGGAGGAGCGTGCTAACGTAGCCGACGAACAAGGAGTTCAGTTTCTTGAGCCAATTCCTCGATACGACGACTGAGGTTTAACGCTAGAGCTGGCTTAGGTTTTACCTTTTGGGCTTCTTTGGCGGCGTCCTTTATTTCTTGGAGGTTTAGCTCGACTACCTTTTTGGTGGAGACCCTTTGAATTTCAGTCCAGTATTTTGCTACGTTGATGGGTGCGCTAGCTTTGCTCATGGGATATTTGAGCTTTTTAGAATAAAAATCTTGAACGAAAAGCTAAAACTTAGTTAGTGGGTGTAGTGTGGATTTTGCCCGAGGAACTATTAGACACTTATCGCTCTGCACTGGGTATGGAGGAATCGACCTCGGACTCCGAAGAGTTCTCCCGAATTGCAGAACACTCGCTTACGTGGAGGTCGAAGCCTTCGCCATCGCAAACCTGGTTAGTAAGATGGAAGCGGGCTACTTGGATCCGGCACCTTTGTGGACGGACATTAAAACCCTGCCATTGGAATGCTTTCCAAAAGGCATTGAGATTATCAGCGGAGGTTTCCCATGCACCCCGTTCTCTGTCCCCGGACGCCGGAACGCGGATTCAGACGGACGGCACCTCTTCCCCTACATAAAGAATGCAATTAGAGTTATTCGACCACGCTACGTGTTCCTCGAGAACGTCGAAGGAATCATTACGAGCGAACTCAAAGGAGACCACTGGGGAGACCCGGCTGGGACGCCGGTATTGTTGCATGTCCTCCGAGAGTTGGAGCGAGAAGATTACCGATGTTCGTTCGGAATGTTTACGGCGAGCGAAGTTGGGGGCCCCCACCAGCGGAAAAGAGTCTTCATCTTGGCCCACGCCGACGAGTCGGGATTGGAAGGACGGGACGGCGGGGAGTTGTCGGAATGTCCCGTCAAACTGTCTTTTAGGGAGGGAAGTCCACAACTACGGTGGCCTAGTTTACCTGAAGAGGACCAGCATGAATGGGAGCACCCACGGGTTGCAGGAGACCGGGACCGGGATTCCGGATCGGGAAACGGGGAGATTGAATCCGAACTGGGTGGAGCAGTTGATGGGCCTCCCCCTGGTTGGGTGGACACAACTGTGTGCCCGGTGGCGAACCGCACCGACCGACTGAGAATGCTGGGTAATGGTTGTGTCCCTGCTGTTGTTGCCAAAGCTTTTTCCGATTTACTACGCGAACTACATAACTAATGGCTAAACAAAAACCAATTACGCCCCCGGTCCCTCTTGATACTTGGTATCGGGATGTAAAAACTGTTGAAGAGCTTAGAGCTTTATTGGCGAGCGAGACTTTTCGCAAAGCGGCGGCTACTCTCAAAGAATTAGCTGGACCGTCGTACAATACTTTGCAAGATGCAGAAAGTAATGCAATGCGTCATGCTTGGTATGCGGGTTACCGGGACGCACTGAACGACCTATACAAGTTGTCGAATACTCCTACTAAAAACCAACCGAACGAAATCGTAAATGAGTGGACCCACATCGAATGAAGCACCTGCGGCAGAAGCTGTAGAATCTGTAGACCCCGTAGCGGAAGCAGTGTCGGAGCTTCCACAAGAAAATCTTGAACTCGATTTTGCGTCCCGGGTTGACCAGATGCTGGCCGAAGAGAATAAGGAGCCAGAGCCAGAACCAGAGCCAGAACCGGAGTCAGAACCGGAGCCAGAGCCAGAACCGGAGCCAGAACCGGAGCCAGAGCCAGATACCGGGGCGGATTTAGACGACGCGGATCCTACTACAGGTTTAACTGAGGATCTTGGTGATGACTGGACCCCTAAAGCGGCTTCACGTTTCAAGCAGCTCAAGACTGAGCTTAAAGAAACTACGTCTGAGCTAACAGATCTTCGCCATCAGAATGAGGCTTATGAGCAGAAGATAAAAGAATTGACCGGCGTTGCTGAGAACAAGGATGTAGAGGCCCTTCAGGAAAAGCTCGCAAAGTATGAGCAGGAGAAAATGTTCACAAATTTGGAGCAAACTACGGCATATCAAGAAGCCGTAGCTAAACCTTTAGAGCAGATTATTAATGAGGCTGACGAACTTGCGGAGAAGTACGACATAGACGCAGATTCTTTGACTGATATCCTGTCTCTTTCTGATCCTGAGGAACAAGACAAACAACTCTCTGTGTTGTTGTCTGAGGCAACTGATCGGGACAAAGCCCGCGTTTACAGGATGATCGATCAGATCGAGCCCCTAATGGACAAGCGCGAAGCTCTCAAGAGTAACGCCGAGGCTGCTTTAAAAGAGGCCGAGATGCTCAAAGAAGAGCAGGATCGCCAAGAAGCGGCTGAAAACTTAGCTCTCCGCAAGAATGCGGCTAGAAATGTGGTGGCACAGGTAAAAAGAAGGTTGCCATTTCTTTCTTCTATCGAGGGCTTAGATTTTGATGCGGTGGCCGAGACGGCGTCTGAAAATGATCCCTCTGTCCTGCACCCGGTAGATTCTACATTCCAAGCGGTCTCTGCTAAAATATTTCCTAAAGTCATCAACGAGTTCATGTCTTTGCGGCGTGAGAATGCGGCTTTGACTGACGCCTTGGCTAAGTATGAGAATGCCGAGCCTAAGATTGATGGGAACACCCCTGCGCCTACGGCCAGCCCTGACGAAGCTAATCCCAATGCTTCCTTTGAAGATCGGATTGACCGGGCATTCAGCACGGAGGGATTGAGCCGCTAAATATTAGCGTATTGACATCCTGGCATATTTTGTAATATGCTACGCACCATAGCAGCCGGTTGCTCTAGCCAAAATTAGTTCTAAGGTTGCTTTTTGGGCTTTGTTCCATCCATCACAGAATACTGCTGGTTGCTCTAGCCATTGATTAGTTCTAAGCGGGTTCACCACATTCTTTGTTTCTTTTCAGGCCCCTACGTTAGGGGTCCGTATTCTATTAATTACTTACTTATTTTTTACAATGGCTGGATCATTTGCAGATAGTACCGCTGCGATTAACAACATCCTGACTCAGGAAGCTAATCGTATCGGTTCCGACATTCACAAGGCAACCCTCCACACATCTCCGTGGATTGACCTTATTAGACAGAGTGCATTCCCTGAGGGAATGGGCTATCAACTCAACACGCTGATTTACGACCGCGCTCTTCCTATTAAGAATGGCGGCAGTCTTGCTAGTGGAAATACTGGTGTTGACTGGACGGCACTTCAAACCGGTTCTGCCGGAGGAAGTGACATTGGTTTCACCGCAGGTCAGACCACGGCTAGCGCCGGTCTTACCGATGAGAAGAAAGCTACACTGGACTTCACACGGGTGCTCAAGTCTTACTCCCTGAGTAAGGCGGTCGTTGAGTCTCCTCGGATTAACGTCGAAGACCTGCGTTACGCAGCTCACCGCGCCGAGCAGCTCCGGGCCATCATGGACCTGATGAAAGAGTCTGTCCGCAACACTTGGGAGAATCGTTATCGTGACGAGTACGACCGTTTGGCTGACAACTGTGTTCTTTGTAAGTCCGCGAGCACGACCTTCATTACTGATGGCGAAGACAAGCAGTCCTTCGTAATCGACGACTCCGATGGTTTGGCTCAAGCAGGAACGACCGTTAAGACGGGAGACCTCGACGACAACAACGACGGAACTGGAGAACTTGAGCCTAGCGGCAACATCTCCAACGCAGTCATGGACAAGATCTACTTCCAGCTCATTCGCGCTGGTGCAGGTCTCAAGGCTTACGGACGCGAGAACGGACGCCCGATCTTTTCGGTTGTTCTTTCCTCTGAGGCATCTCATCAGCTCCTCACTGAGGACGATAAGATCCGGGACGACATCCGTTACAACAACGCTAAGGTTGGCGAGCTGATCGCACCCCTTGGAGTTGAGAAGTCCTTCCGTGGGTTCTACCACTTGGTTGATGATCTCACCACCCGCTACAAGAGTCGTGGGGGAGAGGCGAACACTCTTGTCAAGGTTGAGCCCTACATCGTCAGCGGTAACAAAGTTATCGTAAACCCAGCATACGAAAGTGCCGAGTTTGAGGCCGCTTACGTTCTGGTTGATGATGTTATGGAGTCACTGGTTCCACAGCCTATTACTAGCGCACCTGGAATGACCTTTGACCCTATCCAATACACTGGAGACTTCGCGTTCCGGAACATCCCGGACGCCGCGAATAATCCTGATGGAAACATCGGTTTCTTCCGGGGAATCATGGCTAGCGCATCCAAGCCGATTAAGACTCAGTTTGGTTACGTAGTTATCTTCAAGAGGGATACTGACACTGCCTCTGTGGTATAAGGTTTCATAGCACCCTAACATAGTTATCCCGAACCCTGAGGAGCCCTTCGGGGTTCGGGATTTCTTTTACCTACTTAATTATATGAGCGATACACGCACTCAAGAAGAGAAGGAAGAAATGATCGCGAGGCTGAGAGCCCAGATTGCTGAAATTGAAGCAAGTTTTGGGCGCGGTCCAAAAGAACCTGTTTCTCCTGTTCCGGGAGATCCTCTCAAGCCGGGAGAGACAAGAATGAGCGACGGTCCTTTTCCGGAGTCGCGAAGGGACAGGGGAAATCTTGTTTCAGAAGAAGAAGGTCCTTTAGGCAACAAAGCTCGCAAAGCCGAACGGAAGGCTCGTAAAGCCGAACGGAAAGCTCGCAAAGCTGAAGAAAAACGAATGTCTGCCCCCGATCCAAGGGAGGCTAGATACGAGGCTTCTCTAGCGGAACAAGCAAAAGAACAAGAAGCAGAAGATGCGGAAGCTGAAATGGAAGCTGCTAAGGAAAAAGCAAAAGATGCTCTTCCTAGTCGTGATCAAGCGGCCAAAGATCGAATGCTTGCTGGCCTTAAAGAAGGATCCCCTACGGCATTAGATAATCCTGCCGGTGAAGAACCCGACGTTGCTTTTAATCCTGAAATGGCGGAAGAAATGTCCGGTGACCCTGGAGATCTAGAAATGCAGCTCTTTAAAACAGCGCATGGCGGGAACTTTGATCCCAAGTCTAGCATGGACCGAAATAAGATGGAGAAGCTTAAAAAGCTTCTTTTGTCCGGGCAAAGCTTTGGTGATTTGACTAAGGAAGAAAATCAAGAGCGTTTTGCTCTGAAGCTCTACCGCCAGTAGTCGATGTACGGGGATAAAAAAATGGCGCACTCTGATGCCGGTATGCATCAGATGGACGAGGAGACTAAGATGATCATGCGGCAGCTTAACAACCTGCATGAGAACGCTTGCGATCTTCTTGAGCATTTCAAAGAGTGCGCCGAGCCTCACCTCAAAGAGAGCTGGGTTAAGAAGAAAATTATTTTGGCTACAGATTATGTAGATTCCGTTCGGGATTACGTGATGAGTAGCCACGATAAAAAAATGCATTCCGATAAGTCTGCACCATTTTTAGTGATGGTTGAAAGGCGTATGGAAGAGTAAACTCTAGCTATGGCCGCTAAATCTGTAACCCATTCCGTATCGCTTTCACTGGGTGATGTAGCCTTGGCGTTGAGCGACACCTCTACGGCTACAGCGAACCCTACTGACTTTGTGCTGGGGTCACAAAGTGTTACTGCCAGTTACGCGGCGCTAGACGATGGCGATGTTGACCCCGCTTCTTGTCTGGTCATGTTGCTTATCAAAAACGAAAACACGACTGGATCTTCTGAGTTACAGGTATCACTCGATAGCGGAACAACCATTCACCTTGTCCTCCACAACGGACAAACCAATCTGATCAGCATAGAGAACTACGGCAATGTGCGAGTAAAAAGCAACACAGGCACTGTAGCAGTTACTTACATGGCTGTTCAAATAGGAGCTAATACATAAGATCATGGCTAATATTCAGTTACAGAGGGGGCTCACTCAAAATGTAGATGTGACCTACGCGCTTTCTGATTCGAGCAAACCAGATTTTACGGGCGGCACTGGATCTCCTTTTGATGCTGAGTTAGTAATCCGTCGGTCTTTGACGGGTTCTATTGTTGATACTTTAAGACATGGAACTTCCAGTCCAGCCCGGTCTGACGCAGATTCACGGATTGATTTTTTAGACCCTGCTTCGGGTCCAAATGTTAGACTCAAGTGGACTACTGCACAAGCAACTGCACTACCCAATGAAAAGATCACAGTCATTGGTGATCTTAAAATTTTAAATTCATCGGCCGAAGTCATTCACCACATTCGGCTTACCTTTGACATATTACCTGAAGTTATAGAATAAAATGGCTAACGAAACCGTAACTGTAAATCAGTCCACGAATTCAGTAACGGTAAACCAGTCCACCAACTCAGCATCCATAGTAACGACTAACTCTGGTGCCGGTCTCGGCTCCGGAGGAGACATCGACGGTAATCTCACGATCACCCCAACATGGAACGCCAGTGGGACTGAGTTTACCAGCTTACTGGTTAATGCGACCGACACTTCTAGCGCAGCTACTAGCGAACTTTTAGACCTACAACTTAGTGGGTCTTCTAAGTTTATAGTTCTTAAATCTGGCAATGCTTCTCTTACCGGCGAATTTTCTGCTGCTTCCCTGGACATTTCGGGTAACGTCGATGTAGACGGAACTCTTGAGACGGACGCCCTGACCATCAATGGCACGGGGTCAAATGCGTTCACTGACGCATTACTAAGCAAACTGAATGCTATCGAAGCATCAGCTACCGCAGATCAGACCGCTGCGGAAATCCGAGCACTTGTTGAGTCGGCTACGGATTCCAACGTCTTTACTGACGCTGATCATACTAAGCTCAATGCTATTGAGGCCAGCGCAGATGTTACCGACACCACTAACGTGGTCGCTGCACTGACTGCGGGAACCAATATTACGATAGCCGGTGACGGCACAATATCGTCAACCGACACCAATACGCAGCTCACTACTGAGCAAGTTCAAGACATCGTTGGCGCAATGGTCGCCAGCAATACTGAGTCTGGAATTACCGTCACCTACGAGGACAGCGACGGAACGATTGACTTCGCGGTCGCATCTCAAACAGATGAAAACTTTACTACCGCCGACCATAGCAAATTGGATGGCATTGAGGCCAGTGCTGACGTTACCGACACCGCGAACGTAGTCGCGGCACTTACCGCTGGGACTAATATTACGATTGCGGGGGACGGAACAATTTCCGCAGCTTCAGTGGCTCTGACTACTGAGCAAGTTCAGGACATCGTTGGCGCGATGGTTTCCAGTAACACTGAAAGTGCAATTACAGTCACTTATCAAGACAGTGATGGGACTCTGGATTTCGCCCACAACGATACATCTTCTGTAAGTTCTGCCGATCTTAGTGGTGGATTTGTAGTACAAGACCTTACGATTGATACTTACGGTCACGTTACTGGTATCGGTTCGGTAAGCTTAGACGATAGGTTTCTTCAATTGTCAGGAGGCACCTTGTCCGGGAATATTGTCATGTCTGGGTCTGAGACCGTAGACGGACGGGATCTATCTGTAGATGGTGCAAAGCTCGATGGGATTGAAGCATCGGCTACTGCCGATCAAACAGCGAGTGAGATACGCACCCTTGTCGAGTCAGCTACGGATTCTAACGTATTTACAGACGCTGACCACAGTAAGCTAAATGCTATCGAGGCTAGTGCTGACGTAACCGACACGGCTAATGTCGTAGCCGCCCTAACCGCTGGAACTAATATTACGATAGCGGGCGACGGAACAATTAGTGCGTCTGATTCAGATACGCAGCTCACTGCCGAACAGGTTCAAGATATTGTGGGCGCAATGGTCGCCAGCAATACGGAGTCTGGTATTACCGTTACCTACGAGGACAGCGATGGAACGATTGACTTCGCGGTTGCGTCTCAGACCGACGAAAACTTTACCACCGCTGATCACAGTAAGTTAGATGGGATTGAAGCGAATGCGACCGCAGATCAAACTGCATCTGAGATAAGAACTCTAGTAGAGTCAGCTTCTGATTCTAACGTCTTTACTGACGCTGATCACACTAAGCTCAACGCTATTGAAGCTAGTGCGGACGTTACTGACACAACCAATGTAGTCGCGGCGCTAACAGCCGGAACCAATATTACGATAGCGGGGGACGGAACGATCTCGTCCACCGACACTAATACTCAGCTCTCTACCGAACAGGTTCAGGACATCGTTGGCGCAATGGTCGCCAGCAACACTGAATCTGGTATTACAGTCACATATGAGGACAGCGATGGCACGATTGACTTTGCGGTCGCGTCTCAGACCGACGAAAACTTCACCACCGCCGACCATAGCAAACTGGACGGTATCGAAGCAGGTGCCGATGTAACCCCTACTTGGGTTCCTGACGCTGACCCCAGTTACGCAACCCAGTCTTATGTAGGCACGCAGATAAGCAACCTGGTTGATTCTGCACCTGCGGCCCTCGATACGCTCAACGAGTTGGCAGCAGCTTTAGGAGACGACGCAAACTTCTCTACTACGGTTACTAATAGCATAGCTACTAAGCTACCGCTCGGTGGAGGAACCATGACGGGCAATATCGTCATGTCTGGATCTGAGACTGTAGACGGTCGAGACCTTTCTGTAGACGGAGCCAAGCTAGATGGTATTGAAGCGTCGGCTACCGCTGACCAAACTGCATCTGAGATACGCACGTTAGTAGAGTCCGCATCTGACTCGAATGTCTTTACTGACGCCGATCATAGTAAGCTCAACGCAATCGAGGCTAGTGCGGACGTTACCGACACCACTAACGTGGTCGCCGCTCTTACTGCTGGAACAAATATAACTATCGCCGGAGATGGGACAATATCTTCTACGGATACTAACACTCAGCTATCTACCGAACAGGTCCAAGATATTGTTGGGGCAATGGTATCGAGTAATACTGAGACAGGTATTACCGTTACCTACGAAGACAGCGACGGAACGATTGATTTTGCGGTAGCTTCTCAAACCGACGAAAACTTCACTACCGCAGACCACAGTAAGCTAGACGGCATTGAAGCAAATGCGACAGCAGATCAAACTGCGTCTGAGATTCGCACGTTGGTAGAGTCAGCATCTGACTCGAACGTCTTCACTGACGCTGACCATAGTAAGCTCAACGCAATCGAGGCTAGTGCGGATGTTACCGACACGGCCAACGTAGTTGCTGCACTTACTGCTGGAACAAACATCACCATCGCAGGAGATGGAACAATTAGTTCAGCAGATGCAGATACGCAGCTAACTGCCGAACAGGTTCAGGACATCGTTGGCGCAATGGTTGCCAGCAACACCGAATCTGGTATTACCGTTACCTACGAGGACAGTGACGGGACGATTGACTTCGCGGTCGCGTCTCAAACAGACGAAAACTTTACCACCGCTGACCATGCCAAGCTAGACGGCATCGAGGCTTCCGCTACCGCAGATCAAACTGCGTCTGAGATACGAACTCTAGTAGAGTCAGCTTCGGATTCCAACGTCTTCACCGACGCTGACCATACTAAGCTAAACGCGATAGAGGCGTCTGCTGATGTCACCGACACGACTAACGTAGTCGCGGCACTAACCGCTGGCTCCAATATTACTATCGCAGGTGACGGCACCATTAGTTCGACCGATACGAACACCCAGCTATCTACCGAACAGGTCCAAGATAT
>Ga0098037_1000785_pt1 | contig 15368 bp, 20 predicted proteins | sample 5_EtaG_FD_75050 | JGI IMG/M metagenome (GOLD analysis project Ga0098037, IMG submission 75050) | Marine viral communities from the Subarctic Pacific Ocean - 5_ETSP_OMZ_AT15132 metaG | ecosystem: Environmental > Aquatic > Marine > Oceanic | place: Pacific Ocean | collected 2015-01-08 | reverse complement strand
GTCTATTCCATAGGTGTGTGCCTTGAAACTCTGGTGTCGTTGTCATTATGCAAGGTCTCCGTGATAAATTGCAAAAACTTCTGCCCTATCAACAGCAGAATTTGCTTCATATGTGTTACACTCGCCATTAGTAGTTAAGTCAGCTATAACGTAAAGTTGGTTTGCATTATTACTCCAATTAAATGACCCAGAAGCAGCGTAATCATCATTTACAAAAGCACTTGAAAAATTAACCTCAAAGACCCCCACACCGTTATCTGTTAATGATGCAGTATTTAAGCTATCTCTAATAGCAACAGTGCCTGTGCCATTAAAGTTAACCCAATTCTTCGCACTACCATTGACAACGAACTGCGTATCAACCGTGCCAGCGGTGCTGTGTTCTAGTTGATCTGCTACAATTTTTCCAGCCATTATGCTAGCCCCCCCATAACAATACCGTTTGAAATAGCCGTGTCATCTAGCGAACCAGTGTTTTGCTCTGTTGTCGCAACAAATACCTCGCCAGCATTATCTCCACGAATAACGTTACAATTTCTGTTTGAGTTTGTTGCACCATTAGCACTGCTAGTTTCAGAGCAATCTCCAACGCAGGACATTGTTGTTGTATTGCTCATGTTGTTTGTTAGAGATATGGTCATTCTTCCATTTGCTCTGTCATTCAATGAACTGACGTTTAACCCACCAGAAACTAATGTGCTGTTATTGGTTACGTTAAACAAAGCCTTCGCCAACCCCTGTTGAAGATTAGTTGTTGTGCTATTGCCTTCACCTGTGACCGCAATAGAGCCAGCAGTGGTTGTACCAGTGAGCGTGTTTACCTTGACCGTACTCATGCTAAATCTCCCAAAGCTGAACATATTGCTGTACCTGAATCAAATTCAGCAGATGCAGATGTACCCGCATAAATGCTTTTAAAAGACCATGAAGAGGCTGTTCGTGCAACGTAAGCGTTGTCTTCAGCTAGACATGTAGAATATTCAGTGCCTCCAATAGCATTGATAGCCGTGTTACCAGTAGTGGTGCTATAATTGGCATTGCTCATTGCATTATTCCAATTTACTTTTCCATATCCTGTGCCACTGTCAGTTAAGGAAGATGTATTGAAACTTGTTGTTATTGCTGGCGTTTCTTGATTAAAATGACAAAACCCTTTTGCTGCATGCTGCTTAGTCAGCGTAGCTGGGCTGCTACCATCACTTGCTACGATTGTATCTGCTTTTAACGTACCCATCTAAGCCACCACTAATGTTGCGCCACTGCTGACTGTGACAGTCACGCCAGTTGCTATGGTTAGTGGGCCAGCCGCCAGCCCATTCGTATTTGCAGCAACGGTCACATTTGTATCCAGTTGCTTTTCATGTACGCGGATGATGTCCGCAGTACCGCCGCCACTGTCACCCAAAAACGAACCACCACCTGTGCTTTGATCAACCCAATCGAGTGTGCCTGAACCGTTTGTTTTAAGAACCTGACCAGAAGAACCGTCACCGTCTGGCAGTGTGAATGTCACCGTTGTTGAGACCGCTGATGGTGCTTGAAACTTGATGGATGCACTTGCGTCATCGTCAGCAAGAGACAGAACGTCAATGCCATCTGTTCCTGCCGCAAAGTTCTTGAGATGGCTAAGCACCTCTCTCAGCGCGTTATTAACATCGCTGGGCAGCATACTCGATTCTTGCAGATTTACGCCACCGACGTCCGTATTGTTTGCGGCGGTAGCATCATATTCGGTGAGTTTATTCTTTGGCATCAATCGGCCTCCTGAATGGTGTTACCTTCAGCTACCCACTCAAGGATGGCTGCGTAGTGGCGGTTGGCTGGGTCAAGGGGAACTTCCATAGAAATACTGTCAATCGTTGCGGCAATAACTGCATTAGCAGTATCAGCCCTGTTTCTAATATATTTTGCTGACGTGATGTTCATCTATAACTCCGCATCTGCTTTTGTTGGATTGCTGCCGCCATAAAAAATAGCATGACTGTTGCCCGAGTTATATCTCTGTGCAAACTGTTTATTTGTTCCATCCGCTGTTCCAGTAACATCACCGCTTATGGTAGGTGTTGCTCTCATTTCTGGACTAAACCACCATTGAAGATAATTAGTATTGCCCGTGCCACTGTATGCTTCATCACTTAAAATTTGAAAATAGCGTTTGCATCTAGCCAACTCATCCCCAATAGAACGATGTTCAAACTCTGTCGCTGTGCCACCCACCTCAAGCTGGACGCCTGTTAAGTAAAACTCATTGCTAGTGCTATCCATTACATTGACTTGACCAGCCGCACGATTGACTGTTGTGTTGTGCCAATTGTTTGCAGTTAGTGTTCCACTGCTATAATTGGAGCCAGCCATTAGCCACCAATTAATAAGAAATCCAAGCGTGTTGTCGTCTGTTATAGCTGTTGTTTGATAGCCGTCAAAAGTTACTTCAACTTTCTGCCAAGTATTCGCTGATGCTATTGTGTATGGTTGTGGGTTGATATAACCAGCATCTGCGTGCTGTATTTCAACAATATGTATTCCTGTTTTAGGAGACCTAACCCAAAATTGAAGAGTTAAAGATTTTGCGCCTGATGTACCATACTTAAGATGTTGTAGGTCTTGACCCTCAAACCTATGTGACAAAATTTCATAATCCGATGCAGCTACAGAAGTGTCAGCAGTTGTTACATCGAGCTTTAGAGAATTAGAAAACCCCTGTCCAGATGGCACTGTTGTTGACTGACTATATGTTAATCGTTGTGAGCCACTACCCCCAAGACCGAAACGGTCAAGTCCATATGTGTTGGTATAAACACCAGTCTGGGTTCCGCGTTGATTTATAGTCATTGCACCGTTGATAATCAGATTCCTGTTGCCCCCAATCTGACCGCCGTTAATGCTGGTCAGGTGTGCTGCAACAGCAGAGGCAATCGAGCCAAGTGCGCCGTCCTTCAGCAAAACGCTGTCAATCGTTACACCAGATCCGCTTGTCTTTTCACTGATTGTGTCTGTGCTGAGACTGTCCGCCGATGGGTTGGTCATAGCAACAGTGCCAGCGTTTACGTCAGCCAGATCCGCCATCAACTCGCGGATGGCATTGTTTATGCCAGATGCGGCGCAGTTCTCGTCAATGTCTACCGACTGAATGTCAGTGTTTGACGCGGCGGTTGCCGAAAAGTCACGAATGGAGTTTTTTGCCATTTATCTCTCTCCTGTAAGCAGGCCAGACATAGTTCCTACTGTGCCGCCATAAAGTCCTGTGTTGCGTCCAACTCTTGCCAGTCGCGCCTGCTCTTGCGCTCTGCGTGCAATCAGGCGGTCGAGAAACGCTCTTTGTGCTGCCGCATCTGTAGCAAACAAATCACGCGATAAAGCGCTGCCCACTCTGCCAGATGTCGTTGCGCGGTCTGTGACACGACCAGCCAAGCTGCGTGCGGCTGGGAGCGGGTTGCCCATCAGCATTGATGAAACTGCATCTGCTGTTTCTGTAAGGTTGGCTGCGTCCTGCTGCCGGAGTGCCGTTTGGCTTCCTGCTTGCGGGGATGTTCGAGCGCGTGTTTTGACTTGCTCAGTGCGTGCCAGCATACGCTTCTCAAAAGCGTCAAACGTGTCGCCGTCAGGAAACGCAGAACGAAGCAGTTTGCGCTGTTTTTTGTTGCCGAAAATCTTACGTCCTGCGTCTGCCATATCCGCAGTGTTGTCCACGCTGTTGCGCACAGCCTGTGCCACGCCGATGCGAAATGCCTCTTTCTCAGAGTCGGACATAGCTTTTACTTTGCCTTCCAACTCGTCCGGCTTCATCTTGAAAAAGCCTTCGCCATCTTCAATAGCCTCACGCAGACGCGCATCACCAGCAAACTTGTTGCGTGCTGTTTTGTAAGCGCTCTCACCGTCTATCTTTGGCGATGCGTCATCTAGTATCTTAATAAAATCTGCACGCGCACCTTTCAGGCCACGCTCAACGCCACGCCCGATGGATGTCTTTGACTGCCCACGCTTGCCCAGCCCCATTACTTCATCGAGACCCATTTTTATATAGTGCATCTCTTTGAGGGACAGGTCGTCTAGCTTCTGACCTTTGATTAGCTGATCAGCCGATGGCATATCTACACCGTCAAACTTCGCCAGATTGCGTGCTTGCTCCACAGCCTCATCAAAAGCTGGCAAGCTGAACAGACGCTTAATATCGTCTGTAACATTGACTGTAACAGGAGCGCCGTTGACGTTAAACGCTGCGTCATAGTCGTTGCCTGCATTGGCTGCTTGACGCGTTGCGATCTCGTCCAGAGCTTCTGTGGCGCTTTTTCCGCCTGCAAGTACGCTGCCGACATCGTTTGCAATCTCATCTCCAAGATTAGCTGCGCGGTCATCCAGAGCCTTTGTAGCTACGTCACCGCCGTCACCAGCGATGGTGGTTGCCCCTCTTGCCAGCCTGCGTGTAGATTCGCCTGCTACGTCAGGAATCATCGCATCTGTCACGCCCATAGCGGCTGTGTCGTCCAGTGCCTTTTGTACTGCCTCTGGTGATGTGCCAGCTTCCTCAAATGCTTGGATAGCTTTTAGATCTGCAGTGTCCTGTGCGGCCTTTTCTGAAACGCCAGAACGCACGCGGTTGGTCAGGCTTTTGCCTGCGCCAATAACTGCTGGCAAAGCTGATCCGGCAACACCGCCGATAGTACCGCCAACAAGTCCGCCAGCAAGACGGCTGGCAGCATCTTCACCAGCGCCTATGCCAGCAATCGCGCCCTCTGTTGCGCCTATAGCACCGCCAAGTCCGGCAGTGCCAGCCTTCTCTAAAACCTTTCTGCCAAGCGCTGTGCCTGCGGCTCTTGCGCCGCCCAAGCCACCTGTAACAAGACCGCCGCCTATTTCTGCCGCAAGTGCAGTGGCAGGGTTCTCTGCTCTGAAGTCTTTTAACTGCCCACGAACATCAGAGACCGTTTTGCCGTAATCACCAAGCAGGCCAAAACCTGTGCGCAAGCCTGCCTCCACTTCATCGCCAAAGCCAAGCAGTGCGCCCTGACCTAAAGCGGTGCGTGCAAGATTAGCAAGATATCCATCGTCATCATCTTTGCGTTTGTTTTTGGTTTCGACATTCTTTCGCTCACTGGCGATGCGGTTCACAAAATCTTGCTTTTGTCTGTCGGTCATATCATTGAAGTCGTCGCTAACTTCTATAACCCCGACACCGTCTACTTTTATCTTAGGCATTACTTGACCACCTCATAGCTAACGTCGCCGCTTGTTGTTGGGTTGGTATAGTCGGAGAAATCAAAAGCACTGCCGCCCTGAGTTTTACGGCGGCGGTTGATGTTGCGCTTGCGAAGCTCAATGGCACGCTCGTTTAAATCACGAAGACGCTTTAACTGAGCGCGGACAACTTTCGTGTCATTTTTGTTTGCAATGATTTCATTCAATGCACGCTGCGCGTCACCTTCTGTCTGCACACCTTTGTTCAAGCGCAGAGTATCGTTTCTTAGTTTTTCCAAGAAAGTGTCGAACTGTGCGGAGTTGACCTCCTCTTCGCCAGCTATACCAAGACCACGCTGCACGCTGTCAGACATACCTTCAAAGAATCCAAAGCCGAGCTTGTCTTGATCAATAAGGCCAGTGTAGCGGTCTATTTCTGAAAGGATGCCGCTAGAGGTATCGATTGCGAAGAAGTCATCATCCTCTGCCTTCTGAGCCGATGTGCTAAGAGGCTTGTCGGCTTTCTTTTTCTGCTCTGCCGCAGTAATCTCATCAAACACATCGCTGCGCTTGACCTGAATGTTTCCATCTGCGTCTTTCGTGTAAGTGTACTTTCCACCACCTAACAGGCCAGACTCCATCTTCTTTGGCTGCTGATAAACGACCTTCGGGTTAGCGCGGTCAGTTAGGTCAAGCAGTGAGCCGCCAACGACCTGAAACCTGTTTTGATTCAGCCTGTCCTGTCGAGCTTGTTCTAGTCGCTCCTGCTCGTCCTGACGCTTCTGGGCTTGATTAAAGGCTTTCTGATACATCTGCATCCCCTGCGCCAGCGACCCACCTAATGAGGTGGGCTTGCCTACAGAGGGAGCGCCACCAGCCAACAGGCCAGTTGCTAATCCCATGATGCCCTGCGTGCGGGGGTCGTTGAAGTCCTTACCAAGCAGACCGCCCATATTGTTACCGCCGCCAAATGCCATCTGCTACTCCTACATCATTCCCAGCAGGCCACCACCTACTGCACCAAGCATCGGGTTACCAAACATCGCGCCAAGCTGCGCACCACCTAATGCACCGCCAAGTGCAGATGAGGTTGAGTTGCGGAACACTGGCTCGATAGTGTTTGAACCAACTGTGCCACCGCCAACAAGCGCCATATAATCTTTGAGCTTTTGCGCATCGATGTTTTGCTCGAAATTAAAGCGGTTGACCGCATCTTGCAGTTCAGCTTGTGACTGACCTTCTCTTGCAGAACCTACTGCCGCAAGCTGCTGTAAATCTTGGTTCTGTGCTGTTGCCGCCTGACCGATTGCTGCCTGCTGTGCCTGCAGTGCGGCTGGTGCTAATGCTGCCGCCAAAGCCTGCTGGTTAGCGCCTGACCCATATCTGCCTGCTTTTGCAAACTGGCTCTGCACTTCATTAACCACAGGTGCAAACGCAGCACTCATCAAAGGGTTTGTCCCCATCAAGTTCTGCTGCACAACATTTGCTGTTTGCGCTGTCATGCTGTTTGGATCGAGCGCACGCTGACGCATCATGTCCAGAGACATTTCGCTTTCTGGAGAAAAGCCGACAACCGTCGAGGCTGGATAATAATTTGGCATATTAGAGTCAAACTGTTGACGCGCTTGCTCTAAACCAAATTCAAGAAACGGCTTTGCATAGCTTGGCGGCTCAACCTGTGTATTAACAGTTTGCTGACCGCCGCCTCCACCACCTTTAGACATATTCTTTCACTCCTACCGTTGCGGCTTCTTCATAGCCCTCTAATGCGCGAACCCATCCGCGCCGCCCTATAATTTCACAGGCCACACAATCCCAGCGCTTTGACCACTCGATTGCTGCAGCCTCTAGTTCCTGCAAAGTCTCCAGATTCCCACCCGCAAGCCAAAAGCGAAGCGTTCTGCGCTGCGGATAGTCTATAACCTCTGTTACCAAACCCGCATCCTCTGCAGGCCAGAACTGAGCGTCCCCTTTCAGTATCGTTGCGAACACATCGCCCATTTTGTGCGACCCATGAGCGTATTTTAAGGCCGCTTCTATGAAAGGCGCACAGTGCGTCCATCTAGCCGATAATGACGTATCCGAAGGTTCTATCGGTCTGGCTGTTGTTTGCGTGGGTGACTGTAAAACTTTGCTTTGCGCGGGTGCTGACATGGATTGTCCCGTTGCCTATTTCTGCAGATGCGTTTGCTGTGGTTGGCATCAACAAGATAATGCTGTCCAAGCCTGCGCGATAATCTGTGACTGCCGTTGTTGCGGCACTTGCGGTGCAAGTAAACGTGCCTGTGCTGTTTAATTTGCCGTCCAGCACACCGTTCACAACTTGTGAAATCTCACGCGGGTTGTTTGCCTCAGATGGCAGTCTGCGAAAGTTAGCGTCTGCCAATAGTCCGACCCTCTATGTCTACGCCCTGTGCAAATGACCAGTCACCTGTGATATTCATACGAGCGCGGTGAAAGCGCCCCTGAACGCGATGCTGGCAGAAGCCTTCGTCTGTAAGGCTGGCGGCAGTATCAAATGACACCGCATCGTCCTGCCTGTCTCTTGCGCCTAATTGCATCGTCACAGAGCCGTTTTCAAAATACGGCACTGAGCGTGTGACAACGGTGTGCCTGTTTTGCGTTAGCGCAAATTCAGACGTTTCAATAGTTCCTGAAAGAACTGATCCAGTGAAGCTATAAATCTTTTTATCAAAGCTGCCCCCAAAGAAGAACGTCCCACCTTTATAAATAGACGAGTCAAGAGGTGCTGGAAGGCTGTCCAGATTAGCAGCAAGATTGTCCAGATCCTCAACCGTATACGCTGGAGTGAACATAGGCGCGATAAGCTCCGCCTGCACTTCCAGAATAGACCATCGTCCCAATGCGTAATTATAAACCAAGACTTTGTCTGGCGTATCGTCTGTCGCGCTGTTTGATACATACGACCAGCAAACAATCTGGTTAGATGGATCGACCGCAGCAGACATTTTTTCAATGTGTGCATCATCAAAATCCTTAAAGAAAAACTCGTTTATTTTCTCAGCGCCGATGGGCTGGGACTGCTGTCCGTTGAAGCTGTAAAAGCCGTCCTGAGACAAATAGAATACGTTTCCACCAACATTCGTGACGCTGTTTGGGTACGGGCATCCGCGCTGTGTTTCCACGCGGTTGATTTCGTAGATAAGCGGTGAGCCTACATAGTAAGCAACAGCGATGGCACGCTCTAAAAGTATGACCGCTCTTTCGCCACCCACTAATCCAGTGACAGCGCCTGCGTCTGGAATAATTTGTGAGTCTGCTTGGTCTGTGCCAATCGTCCAGCTTGTCTCATCATTGAGGCCAGACCAGCGCACTTTATTTGGCACGCGCCCTGAACCCTCATCGATGTTTGCCGTCCACACCTGATCTCTTACAACAGCGATAAAGTCTGCCTTTGGCGGTGTGCCTGACAGGTTGCTGAAAGCTGAGTCAGTGCCGACATTAAACTTTTGCAGTTCTTCACCAGTGCCGCCTGCCGCAATAACATTTGTGCCAAACTGGACAAACCGCCACCGCTCTGCGCCTGCCAGATCATACGCCGGAGAGCCAGACTTGCTGACATCGTCCAGAGCGTTTGTTCCCTGATTGAACTTGTATAACTTGCCCTGATCGCCACAAAAAAGACTGACTGTATCGTCTGCAGCTTTGGCTGCTACTATGCCTCTAATGCGATGGTCTGCTGCGTTGCTAAACTCCACAAAAGACGGGAAGCTGCGATAACCGCTCGCGGCGGGTATGACGTTTGTTGCTACAGTTACTCCTGCGTTATTTACGTCAGGCTGATCTGGCAACCATTCTCCAAAGCGTATCATTGTTGTAACCAGACCTCACTGCCTTTTGATTGAACCGCCCACACCTCTGAGCCTGCGGTCTGAATAGTCCAAGTCTCGCTGCCAGCCGATACGTTTGACCAATCTTCCCCAAGTATCTTTCCTGTAGCTGTAACGGATGCCGATGCTGTAGCCGTTGCCACCATAGAGAACTCGCCTGTGGCTGCTGCGGTGACAGTGGCCTCTGTGCTTTCGGATGCCGTCACGAAAAACACAAAGTTTGCAACAACGTCATTGACGGTCGCTGCGGTGTCTGCCGTTGCCACCATCTGCCGCACAGGTATTGCTGAGGCGGTAGCCGTAGCACTTACTGTCGCGCTGCCGACAGGTATTTTTATCGCTGTCGCGGTTGCTGTAACTGTGCCGACACTTGCAACAGTTGCGTCCATAGTGCGCACGCGAGTTGCGGCTGCAGATACGGTAGCGCTGGTGGATACCGTTGCGTCAACCTCAATCGCAAACTGCAACTCTGCTGTGACGGTCGCCGACGTAGATACAGAAGCCGCGCCCTGCTTTACAGCCAGCGATGACAGCGCGTCTAGATTCCCGAAGGTATCCAGAGCGTCCATCAGCCCCCATGTGTCAAGCTGCTCTAGCGTCGGGTTACTAAACTCAACCTTATCCAGATCAGATGTGCTATCCAGCGAACCAACGATGCTGTCGAGCGGTGTGGTTATCTGGTCAAGATTCGGTGTCCCCAAAGCCATGACTGCCCCCTATTAGGCGGCTGTGATAGTTAGAGAGCCGCTTGCTACTTTCAAAATGTCTCCAGACCCGATGGCTTTGCCAGTGGTGAACGCGCCATGAAAAAGCTGGTTTCCGCTGCTTGCAGCGTCATAAATAGCCCAATGGGAAACTGTACCCCATGACCCTGTTGCTGCATCAAACTCGACGGCTGCGTTTGTTGAAATGCTGCCGCTTGCCGCTGATGCAAATGTAATCGCTTTGCGGCTGTAATTGTTGCCGCTTAATTCTGTGCCAGAGTTATCGTCTGCCATTGAGCCAGTAGAAAGCCCAAGATAGACGGCAGATGGCGATGATGTGCTGGCTGTTCCTGTGAAGTGATCGAGAAACTTCAGTTCTAAATAATCTGACATTGCAGACATGATTTTATCTCCTAAATATTCGCCTGACGCTGATAGACGGACTGTATCTGCAACGTGCCAGTGCCGTAATGCGCACGCTGCTCATCCTTTCGGATCTCTTCGATGATGCGGCTAAACTTCTGGTCGTATAACTGCGCACGCTGGTCGTCCATTAGGTACAGATACGCTTCCACAAGTGAGCCTGTAAGATACGCGTCAGGATGGCGGGTCAGCATTGTGTTTGTCAGGTTTGACGATGACAAAGCTTCGAGACTGCCCACATAAATAATCTCTGCGGTGTAAGTGCTGTCTGGCACAGGGCGCAGTTTGATTTCTGTGCCGACTATCGAATAGGCAACAGGCTTGCCGTTTGCCCCGCTTGGGTAGGTGTTATCCAGAGCAACAGGTGACATATACTCCAGCACAGTGTTCGGGCTGGTGTTTAACTTTACCTCACGCACCTCACGCAAATCTGTCGGCAGGGCTGTGTACTCATCGCCCACCGCAAGCGTGGCCTGCGCACGCTTCTCCTGTTCGCGTGTCTCTAGCTCACGCGACAAACGCGCTTCGCAGAGCGTAATGAAGTCAGGTATATTCGTCGTCAGATCTGTTCTGGCGAGACTGTTTGCAATCGCCGTTTGCAGTTCTGTATATGTCGTGATCGCCATTAGATGCGTCCGCCGCTTGTTCTAAAATGTCTGTTCTCAGGATCATTCAACCACTTTGCCCAATCCTTCGGGTTATCGGCTGGATGACCAAACTTCTCACGAAGCTGCATATATAAAAGGTTCGGAATGTCAGCGACCTTTTGATGATGTCTTTGCGTGTTGCCGATCAGGTTGCCGTATTTCCACTCGTTCTGCTGACGCTTGTTAGCTTCCAGCACTTGCTTGATATGCTGCTTTTGGATGATCTCTGCCTGACCATCGCGGTCAAAATTCATCCAAGTTTCTTTGCCGGAAGATGGGTCAGAAGAAAGTAATTTTTTCATGTGAAACCTCAATAAAAAAGGGCGACCGAAGCCGCCCTTTCGATGGTGTTTACTGTTCGGCTTATGAGCCTGACAGACCGATAACGGCAGCGTGTGCCTTCGGTGCGTCTGGCTGCAGAGTCCATTCACACAGAATTTGGCGCTTAGTCGCGTCACCTGTTGGAGCGATTTCTTGCTCAACAAAGTTACGTCCGTTAATTGCGCCGACTGCAACGTGGTCTGGGTCAATCAAGAACACTTTGTCGTTAGACATGAATCTTGATGGAATGACCTCAAGCTGACCGAAGTCGTTGAACAGCACTGAGACCGCACCATTGAATGTGATGGGCTTAGATGCTGTTGTGTTGACTTGGTTAGTGACCAAGTTTGTGCCTGACTGAGTCAGGTCTGAGATGTTGGCGCGGTTTGTTGCGCTGGCAACCAACAAACGTGGGTTACCACCGTCTGTCCAAGCTGCCTGCATTGACGCGTCAATCTGAGCAAGTGTCAGCGCACGCGCTGTACCTGTCAGGTCAGCAACATCAGTTCCGTCGCCTGTAGCAAAAGCCATGTCTGATGGCTTGTCACCATTGGTGATCCAAGTGATCAGAGAAGCTGACTTTCGTGGGCTGCCAGAATCACGAGCTACGTTTGTGTCACCGATTGACTTTTCGATGTCTTTACGCAGATCCAATCCGGCTAAAACGGTCTGATATGCTATCTCAGATTCCACGCCTGCTTTGTCAACGGACTCGACCGTCCCGCTTATCAAAAATCCACGAGTGGATATTTGAGCGTAATTTCCGAGTCTTGTCAGAGCGGTCACGCCTGTATCGGTCATGTCCGCGCCTTCAGTGCGGTGGTTATTGGTCGCAGCACTTGCTAGTTCTTGAACAAGAAACTCTCCAAAGATGCCGCTTGTAGTGCGCTTCTGCGCACCGCTGTAGATGGGAGTCTCATCGCTGTCTATCCTCGCAATTACATCAGAGAGGGATTCCCGCTCACCAATTTTGGTGGATGTGGTTAAAGTCGCCATTGTATTACCTCACAAATTTAGCGTTGTAGAAGAAGATCAACCGCAGAGGCTATTGTTCCCTCTTCGGCGTGACGTTTGCGCAGTTTGTCTCTGCGCCTGCTTGCCACTTCATTCTTTGAGCGAGGAACTCCGGCCTTTGCCATCTTGGGTGCGCGTCTAACCTTTTTCTTAACCTCTGGCGTGCTGGCGTTCAGCCTGCTCAGTTGCATTGAATGGTACAGAGCAACAATGGCTCTATGGTCGGCTGCATTTGCAATCTCGTCATCGGTGTAGCCCAATGTCTTTGCGTATGTGATAAGATCCTGACGTTCTTTGTCGCGGACTTTTTCATCTTTCCACTGAGGCAGTTTTTGAAGCATAAGATCTGACTGTTGTGCCAGATGCCTACGCATCAAGTCTTCTGTCTCAACCGCACGCTCTTTTGCAACGCGAGTCTGCTCGACCTGTACCTTTTGATAGTTTTCTTTGCGCATTTGCCAATCTTGAACAAGACGGGCGTATTCCTTCGCATCAAGCTGCTCGTAAGCCTTATCCCAATCAGGCTCTTGTGTAAGACCCTGTTCAAGTTGCTGTTGAAGCTGCTGAAGTGATTGTGCATACGCGTCACGCAGTTGTGCGGTTTCAGCACGCTGTTGTTGAAACTGAGATTGTTCAGCCTCAAATTCTTTGCGCTGGTCTGACAATTGCTGCGTCTTTTGCGTGTAATCAGATTCCCGCTGATAACCTTTGAGGGCTTCCTCAAGCGTTACATCTACTTCCTGCCCATTTACTTTGACAGTGTAAACTTCCTGCTCTTCGTAATCTTCCTCATCGGCGTCATCGATTGCCTGATCATCTTCTTCTGCCTCTTCCTCAGATGGCTCGTAATCACCACCCTCAACGGCTTCGGCTTCCGAAGGCATAACCTGATCTTCCTCAGTAACGGTCTCGTCAGGTTGGACAGCCTCTTGCGGTTCAGTTGCCTCTGTCTGAGACTGAAGTAGCAAGCCTGCTGCATCTTGTAATGAAAGTGAACTGGACTCCTGTTTAGGTTGATCCATCCTTAACTCCTAAATTTATTAAATTTTCAGCCTATCCTTCGCAAGTTTTCCATCTTCAAGAACTTTCGCAAAGTGTCCCTTAAAGGCTTCAAGTGCTTGCAGAAGCTGGTATATGTGTTCGCGACTTTGTTGGTCAGCAATGCCTGACTCTTTCCACGCGGACACAAATTCTTTTTCAAGCGTTTCAAACGCCTCTGTTATCATTGGTTCGCGCAGTAGCGTTTCGGCTCTTGCTGCACGATCCACCTGATCTCTCAGTTTACCTTCGTTCATCTGAGTTTCGTAAATCCTGTTAAATCCATAGGGGTGCGACCGTAGTATTGCGGACGGTACGCATAAGACTCTTGGAAGCGGCGGTTAGCTGCATCGAAGTTAAAACCAGACGGCACGTTTGTCGGCGCTCTATCAAGAGCGGTCATCCGCACAAACATATCTGGGTTTGCTGGGAAGTCGCTGATAGGCCCACGCCGCTCTGAACTGTCCGGCATACAAGCGCCAACACTCTCATCGAAACTGTATCCCTCTGGGCAGCGCGGCTGATTTGTAATTGGGTTCATCTGCGGCTGTATAGGCTGATCATCGCCTGAGCCTGTAAAGCCTGAACCTGTGTTCGCGCCAATGATAGACCCATCTGGCATAACCACATAATCAGGGTTTCCGTTATCATCGTACATCAACCGACCGCCCTGCTGGATTCCGATCTGCATATCTCCAACGCTACCGAAGCGGGGCAAGCCTGCGTCTGTTGTAAACATACTTTCTGTGCGAGTTTTGCCACCCATATCGTTTGAGGAACCCAGCAAGCCTTCTACAAACTGACCGCCCTTCACGATTGGGTTATTGAAATAATCAACTGCATCGCCAGCCAGAGCGTTCAGGTCGTCTCTGCCTCTCTGGTCTAAAAAGTTATCGCTGAGAGCCGACACCACTTCAGAGTCTTGGTCTACGCCCTCAGAAGATGCAATAATGTTGTTAAACATTTGCTGGTCTGTGAGGCCAGTGTTTGTTATTCCGGCTCTTGCTGTATCAGCGCTAAACTCCCCCGCAGCACCGATGCCATAAGAATCTTTGTTTCCTGTAGCTATATCCGCAGCCGTCTTTGCTAAATTTTCTGGCTCTAAGGATGGGTCAGCGCCACGCTTATAAGTGCCGGACTTTTCATCAAAATACATTTCTTGCGGCAAAACCATATTTGCATCATTCATGGCAATCTGGTCTGCTGCCTGCTGTGACATATATGATGGGGCTAACATCTTAACAAAATTAGCCGCAGACGTATCTATCGGACGGCGCTCTACACGCGCCTGTGGTCGTGGCGCTGCGAAAGCCTGCGCCACAGCCTGACCTACGTTTCCGCCTGTAAAATCGTTGCCGCCGGACGCTGCAAATTGCGCGGCCTGTTGGGAAGCTGCACTTCTTGCGTTTGCGTTTCCGCCGCTGAATGGATCTGCGGCTGCAAATATACCAAGCGCAGCGCGGGAGTCGTTTCTCCCAGCGTAAGTGTCTTTTTCTGAACCCTGTGCCAAAGTTTGAGAGCTAATCTTTACACCATCACCCGCTTTGTAATCATCGCCGGATGTAAAGGTAACGCCGTCTGGCTCATCGCCGCCACTGTCGCCGCCGCCATCGCAAAAGCAAACAAGCGGGTCGACAAACTCTAGCTCAAATGTCTTTTTGTTGAACTTCATCATTAGACAGTCTCTTTGTAAGTGCCACCAACGTGGCTAAAGCCCATGCGGGTTAATAGTTCATGCGTCCTGTCGGTGTTTACATTTGTTGAAACACCGATGCAGACCTCTTTTGCGCCTTTGCTCTTTGCCCACTTGCTAAAGGCTTTCAGCAAGCGGATGCCAACCATAGACCCGCGCTTATCTTTCCTGACATACCAAAGATGGTCAGAAGCCATAAAATCATCGCCGAAATAATACGGCACAAGCTGCCCCATAATCATGCCGACTATCTGCCCATCTTCTTCAGCGCACATTGAAAAGTGCAAGTCAGGTCGGGACAGATACCTCTGCCCAAACTTGCGACACTTTTCGTGGCTATAATCGAGGCTCGCAAAAGCCCCCTCTTTGTGCATAGCCGCCCCAAGCTCGATCATCGGGTCGATGTCGGCTTCAGTCATTAATCTGTATTCAATCATGCGCGGGGCAGATTTGTGCTTATCTCTGCGTCTGTCATAGCTTTAGCAACACGCAACTGACTCTC
>Ga0098037_1000773_pt1 | contig 15536 bp, 11 predicted proteins | sample 5_EtaG_FD_75050 | JGI IMG/M metagenome (GOLD analysis project Ga0098037, IMG submission 75050) | Marine viral communities from the Subarctic Pacific Ocean - 5_ETSP_OMZ_AT15132 metaG | ecosystem: Environmental > Aquatic > Marine > Oceanic | place: Pacific Ocean | collected 2015-01-08 | reverse complement strand
GCCAACTAGTATAGCATAGCTGTCAAGTTCACAGAAATGAAACTCTTTAGGTTGTAGAAGGATTGTGAAAATATACAAAAAAGTGAAACACAAAAACACGCATTTTCAGAAATACACGCATATAAAAACAAACAAAGCGCACCAAATAACACCCATCAAATCGGCTGCCAAATACCGCCAAAAACTAGGCACAATAAATATATTATCCAGAGCAGTCCTAGCAAACAAAGACACCCCCTGTCATTCACGGACAAAGCACGGACAGAATTAATTAATACACCCCGCCAAGGGGGATGTTGGCTCGCCATATATACGTATACCCTTTCAGATTTTTGCACCAAAACCAACGGGTCACCTATAGCTCACAAAAGGCTTCCTAGCGTCCACCTCACCGAGATACTCATAGATACTCTCAATATCCTTCTGGTGGCTTATAAGGACATCCGTCTGTGCCTCAGTAAACTTCAGGTGGGCATTATGCTTGTCCACGAGTTCATCTAGGAGTGCCTCTTGTTCCTTAAGGTCTTCTGAGAGCAATATCACAGCTACAACTAGGAGTGCTAGTAGGAGGCTGGTTATTACATTCTTCATAAAATAAAAGACCCCCTAGAGAAACACACAATCCCTAGGAGGTCACATATACACTATAACACAAACAAAGTTATCAAAAGTCTTCGTAGCTATCCTCATCATCAAAGTCCTCTTCCCACTCTATGTCAAGCTCATTATCATCACTTGGGAGTAGGGCATCAGAGACCACCTTATGTGCGACGGTAGAAAGCCCTAGAGCAGCAAAGCTGTTGTTATATTCAACCTCACACTCATGGGGTTTGTCAGCAGCCACTATTAGGTAGCTCTCAAAGTGTTCTCCGAGTATCACCTGACACTGTTCTATTGGGGTTAATTCATCATCCATATACTTAAAGTTCACTAATATTCACATTCATCATAATACCTATTAACATAGTCAAATTATGAGATTCACTTATTAACACTTTAAGTGTACCATAGGTCATTATTTACCCCTCCTATTCCCTCTGTCTTGTAAGTCTTTGATATGACTACTGTTATGACTGCACCTTAAATCCACTTATTAGCACTTATAGAACCCTTATTTCTCTTATAGAATGTGTTCTCAAAATCAAGGAGTTGTTCTTTAATAAGGTCGTGTTTTCTCTCTTGCATCTTTAGGTCAGCATCTTGGCTCATTTGTTCTACCCAATAGCTGACAGCCATAGATAGAGCGTCTAGTCTATCATCATGAGTAATAGCCCCACGGTCTCTTGTTATACGAGACATCTGGTAGAACAGTTGGTACTTTAGTTGGGCTTCTGGTTTGTATGTGCTACAACTATCGTAGTCCTTGCGTATCACTTTGGGGTCAACTACGAGCTTATGGTTAGCCATTACAGGCTCTAGGGTCTCAATAATGCGTAGTTCTTTTTGTTTTGAGTGACGGACTTCCTCAATAGTGCAGGGGTAAACCTTATTTAGAATGGGTCTAAGTAACTCAACAAACATACCATCACCGAAGTTAGACTCAATTATGATAGCGTTTACTTTGTGTTCCTTGGCTATCATTGTCAGGTTCTTAAGGGTAGCCTCGTCGTAGCCACCAGAGAGACCACCTGCTTCTGGGACAAATAGTGTACCATTGAGCATCTTAACGACGGCATAGCCAGTCTCATCCTTACCACGACCAGAGGGGTCAATACTAAGGACACTGCCTGTGAACTCTACGTGGTCACCTACAGTGGTCATAGGGCGGTAGTATCTGTCCCCTGAGAGTCCGACGTTAGGTATGCTGCCATCATACTCAAGGTCAGGGGAGGATGCCCACACAAGCTTCTCAGGTGCTACCTCTTTGTCTATAGGGGTAACGATAAGGTCACTGAGTTTTAGAGGGTATCTATCGACATCACTCAAGCGAGCATCCAGCATGAACTGCATGGCAAAACCAGCAGAACCATAGGATATTTGGCGTTCTCGTAGGTCGATGTTAGAAAAGCGGGTGGGTTCAGTAGAATCTCCTTCTTTCTCAGAATCGACACAGAGGGGGCTGACGTTGCCGTTATAGGCGTTTTCGTGTTTGGTTGGAGTAATGTATTGCGCAGTCCATATGCGCGTCTTGTAGCCCCTCTCAGACAGCTTATAATAGATTGTGTCTTCACACTGTGGTGTCCCTAGGACTAATACCTTGGAATCATCGTTGGGTTTGAGGATAGCGTCGAACTCTTTGATTTGTTCTGACAGCTTGTCCCGCATGGTTTGGGTAGCACTGTTGTTGGGGACTTCTACGTCGTCTGCTACGATTATGTCAGCACGACTACCTGTTAGCTGCGAAGTGACTCCAAGCGACTTGACGGAGGGTGCATGGGAGGCTGGGGCGAGTCCAACGTCAAAAGATATCTTAGAGAATCTCTGATTTGCTTTAGGTCGCAGGTGTTCCAATATATCAAGTTCATGGATAATCCTAAGCGTAAATGTCGAGAAATCGTCTGCTCTAGTCTTTGAAGCTGAGACAACAAGGATATTCTTTCGAGGGTCGAGGAGCAGCTGGTGTACGACAAAAGCAGAGCATATCCACGACTTTCCAACTCCTCGGAAACCCTGTATAATAGCTCTTCGGTCTCCTGATTGCATAAAGGAAGCAATCTCATATTGTATAGGGGTAGGGTCTGGAAGGTTGAGTTCTTTCCATACAATGTAAAGGAAGTTACGAAAATCCTTTAACTGTTCAGGGACTTCCATTAATCGTTATAGGCTCGTATCACTTTGTCTACAGCTTCGTCCTTGAATGGCAATACTTTTACTAGTTCATTCATAGGATTGTCATTGGTTACTGTGGCGGAGATGTTATTATCTTTGAGCATCTGCCGAGCAGCATTAAGGTCGCTAGGGGTAGCGTTGCCACTTGTAATACGACTGATAAACTCGTCAATAAGAATATCCTGTAAGTTATTAAGTTTAAGGGACTTGTCACTCATTATTTTAATTCCTTTATGATTTTAATGATTAGATAAACAAACGAGGCGAGACCTACAAAGATAGCCACGACAACATTAATATCTGCTAATGTTAGAGTGCCGAGGATACCCATAAATCCGACAAGTGAGGGGAAGTGCTGTGATTCCATTTTATGGGGCTATCTCCATTGCAGTTAAAGTTCCTAAAGAATTATTACTATTCCAAAAGCTAGTTCCAGCAGCTATTGATTTAAATGCCAATACATATGTTTGTTGTGATGTACTATTTGGACTATCTAAAAACTGTGAAGTTAAGGGAATTATATTTGTACCAGTTTGAGAGTATTGATAAGCTAATCCATATCCACTAGCACCTCTACCTGATAAATCAGTGCCACCTGCTATTGCTGTTTGACCATCAGTAGAACTGGTTATGTTTTTATATATTGTAGATATAACAAAACCACCTGCTGTATTGTTATAACAAGTAGAGGAATAATGTAACAGTATTTTACTGCTTGTTGATGTAGGTGTTATTTGTATAAACTGACCACTTGAAACATAACTTGTACTTGCAGTCTGAAAAGTCGCAGAACTTGACTCAAATTTAACCTGCAACACTTTACCTGCATTCGTAAGTTGACTTCCATCAACCGCAGGTAGTTTAGCGTTCGCATCAAGTTTCACTAGGTTGTTCGCACTTGTTCCCACACCACTCGCAAGCTTATCGTTAGTGATACCACCTGCTAGGTTACTGTTAGTGATACTTACATTCGCTAGTTGTGAACTGACTATGTTACCTATGCCGCTACCACCTTCAGGGTCAGCATCTTCTGCTACCTCTTGTGCCACAAACAGACTTTGCCTGTAAGCGGTATCTAAGTCACTCTCTGCCAACCTTGAGCCGTTCTGGAAGTCTATTAAGGCTTCCGTTGTAGAAGAACGAAACACACGTATCTTTGAGTAAGAACCAGAAGTTGGTGTAGCACTCAGGGTCACTGTTGTAGTTCCTCTTGAGGATATTGTTAGTTCTGTCCATGTGCTTCCATTTAATCCTTTAACGCGGATGTCATTGATGCTTAAGAACTGGGTTGGTGCAGTGAAGGTAGCCTGTCCGAGACCATTTGCTCCGCTGCCTGCGGTTTCGTATTCAACATATGAGTTTGCCATTGTAGTAGGGGGTTAATAATTTATTCTGTGATTCTATTTGCGGTCTCCGCTATTTGTTCCTGTGGAGTCATTCCATCAGAGTTTTTAAAGTTTTTTAATGTGTCTCTTTTAAAGAACTCATTCTCTGCGGCTCTTATGTAAGCGAGGCGAACCCTTTGGAGTTCTTCAAGACCTTCGTTGGATTGACCACTTACATTTTTTAAGTTGCCTTTAGCGTCAAACAATTCTTCAGCGTAGATATATCCATCGGTTTTAACATTAGAAATTTCACCATCATTATACTTATCATCCCAACTAGGGTCGGTTATGATGTCGTACATTACTTCTTCAAGTCTTAAATTCCTGTATGTTTTATCTCCAACCTCAACGGGTTTTGTAGGCATATAGTTATATATAAACTCACCAAAGGCATCATATAGAGTTTGACCATCTTCATTCCAGTAATCCTTTGTCTTTATTCCTTTGTGAGTTGGTGCAAGACTACCTACAATATTAGTTCGTCTTCCATCTGTTTCCAGAATGTCATAAACTTCTTGATAGCTCATTGCCCTTTTTCTTGTTCGCGCACTCCTAATAATAAGATTCCATATATCCTTTTCAGGTAGATACATAGGTGCGCCCGTTTCATAACGCCTTACGTTTGCGGGTTCTAAGCCAAACATTCTATCAATGGTCATGTCCTTTGGTTTTGATTGCAAGTTGTCTGGGACATAAACATCATCGTTTTGATTTATGTGTCTAACAAACGATGGAGGACTAAATCGACTTGAAATCAGACTGGCGAATACTCTTAATAAACGGTCATCATCCGTTTCAGCGTTCATAAGAGTGCTGACATTACGAGCGCCAGTCATATAAGGATTATCGGTAAGTATTTGGAAAGCAGACCGTCGAATTGTTTTTGTCAAACTTTGGGTTGAATCTTCAGGGATTTCATTGTTTTTCTTAGCTACGTGATATGCTTTAACGTCAGCAACGAAAGCAAGTAGAGCCTTGTCAGGGTCAGACATTCTATAATCAACCATACTCTTCCCGTCATCATAAATAAACTTGTAAGGTTGGAAGTTAGAATCTTTCCTTTGCTTCCTGTCGAAGTGCGCTCCTGAGCCTGTAATACCTTCCTCCTCGTCCTCGTCTATTAAGTTCCAAGCGGTTATAAAGTATGCAGCAAACATAAGAACATTACCTATTGTCTTGCGGTCAACCTCTTCCATTTGAGTTTTTAATTTAGCAAGACGAGTTTCTTCTACATTAAGTTGGTTCTGAATCTGTGCCTTAGATTCTTCTGTAAGCGCAACTCCTTTATCATCAACGCCTTCTCTTATTATTTTTCTGTAACGATTCACATTATTCTGAGTTTTTGCAACTACTCCTGCTCTCGTTTTGCTTACAAATTTTGAATCAGGGCTTAATTTCGCAAGACCTTTAGCTCCAAATCTACCAGCAGCTATAGGCACTGCACCGACGGTATTGGAAATTAGTCCTGTTGCTATTGAACCTGTAGTTCTAACGGGAAACATTAATTGAATCACTCGTCCGAAAATAGTGCCTGCCCCAGTTTGAGAATCTACCGCCTCAGTTACTCTCTCCATAACTGTCTTACGAATGTCACCATCTTTAAGGTCGCGCGGCATCAATAACGCTTCTCGGTATTCATTTATTATATCAAGGTCACGTTCTTTATATGCCCATACTTTGCGACCATTCTGCACTGTATATGCTTCCTCCATGTATTTTTTAACATGAGCTTGTATGTCAGTAGCTTCATTACGAATAGCGTCACGAAGCGCTTCTGCATAAAGACGGCTTTTAGTGACAGCATTTGCAAAAGGAACATCCATAACGCCAAGCGTTGTTCGTCCAAACAGGGTAAGTTCCATTACTACATCTCCTGTTATTTCGGCTGTCTTAATACGCATAAGCGCATTATTTAAGCCATCGCCCTTATCTCTACGTTTTTGTCTCGCTCTTGCTTTATCTATTGCCCGTTGGTTTTTTGCTCTAGGCTTCTGTGTTGTTTCATCAAGGCGAACGCGGGCTTTAGGAAACATGGGGTTTTGTCCTCTATTTTTAGCTGCCCCATACATATTACTGATATTAGATACATCAAAGAAACCAGTTACTATATCTTTATATGCAAGTATGTTAGCAAACCTATACAAAGCTTGTCGGTATATCCGTTTTTCTTTTAGTGGTAAATTTCTCCACATATAGCCTCCTACAGTATCTCGTAACGGTCTGGTAAGCATCGCTACAGTATTTGATACAAGACCTGCTGTGCCTGTTAGGGGTGAATCTAAGAGTAAACCTGTAGTTATTTCTTCAAACTTAGCGATGCCTCTATCAAGTTTACTTGTGGCATAAAGGTCAGGATTGAGTACTCTGTCGGCTTGGGCTAGTGCAGCATCCTTTTGTACCTTACGAGCTTCTTCTTGAAGTCTTTTGTTTTGCTTACGAAGAAACTCTAGGTGTCCAGTCATCTTCTTTTTGTTAGCGTAGTCAGGACGGAACTTAGGGTGTATCCCAAGGTTTTCATCTATCTTAGCTACATCTTGTCCTGACACCATAGCATATAACAGCTTGTTCTTTTCTTGTAGCTCTGCTACTTCGGCTGCCTCATTAGATGCAGTCCTACAGAACTTAATCTGAGCTTCTAGCTCTCGTATGCGAGGTGAGGTGACGGGTGCTTGAGGGTCACTTGGGTCGCGTTGTCCTGTAAATACTTCTCGCTCTCTTGCAAGTTGTTTCTCAAGAGATGCTATACGGCTTTGTTGAGGAGTTGGTTTAGGCTTTGGAGGATAAATAGTATCCCTCATAGCTTGCTTCATTTTAGCATTGTTGCTACTAACTTTATTTAATTTTTCTTGGAGTTGTGACCTTGGAGAACCAGTCCCTTTAAGAACTTCATCCTTTATAACCTCTGCTCTTATGTCATCAATCTTTCCAAACTTTAATAGATTTGAAAGTCTAGCTTGTTCTTCAAGTGCGTCTTCATATGCACGAACAACCTTCTCGGCTCTGTTATAGAAACCTAAACGATTTTTTAAATCTATTATTCTAGGGTCTTTTTCTTTCGGTGTCTTCTTAGGCTTTGCCTCTTCGCTTAAATCAGCCTTGTCGTCACCAAACCTTTTTCTTTTCTTGTCTAGTTCAGCTTCAAGCTCTTTAAGTTCCTTCTGAAGCTTTTCTTTTTCCTTCGTTATCTTCTCTGAAGTTTTCTTTGAAGGTGTTCGACCTCCTTCTTTAATAAGAGGGGCATCTAATGAATCACTAGAGGTGTCGAGGATGGTATTTATTTCATCTATGACTTCTTGTTCTTCACTTGTTCTAGGCTTAGGCGCAGCGCCTTCAGCTACCTCATCATCAGCTTCGCCCATAATTCGCTTACGGAGTGACTCTAGGTTATCAACGTCAAGTGGCTCATCTCTATCTCTCTTGACCGCATCCCGCAGTGCATAAATAGCAGCTAATTCATCTTGTTTACGTTTTGATATTACTTCTTGCACTTCGTCAGAAGTCGCTCCTTCACCTCTTACTCGCAACACATTACCATCTTTATTATCCACTTCAAACTTAGCGGGGGCTATCTCAGCGTAATCGTCGAGTAGTTTTATTAACTCATCCGCATCATAGTCTCCTCCTTCAGTTCTCTGTGTAAGAGTATCTACCACTCTAGTTTTATAAGCCTTAAATGCGTCTACAAGCTGTTCAGTCTTCTGGGCGGCAACTTTGGAAGTTAATCCTATCTTGTTTCCATCGGCATCAAGAATATCCTTTCTACCCATAAGCTGCTCGGCAAGCTCTATTATGCGTTCCTTTTCGGTAGGCTCTGGGGTAGGAACTGGAGTGTCTTTAGGAGCAGGGGTAGGCTCTGGGGTGTCTTTTTGTGCTATATTAAAATCAATAAGGTCTTCGTCAATATTATGCTCTATTAACTTTTTAGCTTCTGATTCACTTGAAATCTTTGAGCGCCCCAATAGCCGTAACTCATCATCTACAATCTTACCATCTTTAAATATCTGAAAATTACCATCATCATTTTTCTTGTAGGTGTAATCAGCTAGTTTAAATCCTTCAGGGAAGTTCGTTGTAGCGGCTTCCATATTGAAACCAGCTTCTTTACCAATAGGGTTTAAGTCTATATCTTGAAAGGGTTCATCCCTGAGAACAACGTCTGAACGATTAATTTCCTTAACTTGTTTAGATGTTGCTACATCTAGAAGAGGCTCTCCGTCGCTCCCTTTTCCTACTTTCTTTCCACTTACTTCATAGACTTTTTTATTTGCAGCAATTAAAGCATCCTGAGTTCCTACGCCTCTTTCTGCTGGAATATCTAGAATTATATATTTCTTAGTTTTAGGGTCGAAGTATGCTGGGTAAACTGAATGTCCTATTTCCTTCTTGCCCGTATTTCCGATTTCAGAAGCTTCTTTGGGTAGTCTCCCAAAACGAATATACGTTCCTTCTATCTTGTAAGGAACTCCATCTTTTTTGAATTGTATTATAGGCTTAGAAGCAGGGGTAGTCTCTGGAGTGTCTTTAGGTGGAACAGGGGCTTCGGCTTCAGGTGTTTGTATAGCTGGTTCATCAATCTCATCAACAGCTTCTTCAATAACTTCTTCTGGAGAAACTGGTCGTTCTGTCTCTGGTTTAACCGTAGGGGTTTCACGAGCTAGTTTCGTAAGTTCTTCTTCACGAAGACGTAACGCTTGCATTTCTGCATTAATAGGTTTGGTTTGCGCTCTAAATTCTTTAACGTCAATTATTCCATCTTCTAAATTATCTATGACATCTTCGTTAAGTTCGTCTAGGTATTGTAAGCGGTTCTTAACGTAATCTAGGCGTTGTGAAGGTTTGAGTGAATTAACATCAATCTTCTTGTTACCCATGAAGCCATCAAAGAAACCTGCGTCTTTGTAAGCGTCATCTACAAGTTGGTCGCGTAGGGTTCTAAACTCTTCACGACTAATTTTACCTTTAGTTATTTGCTCTCTTATTTCCTGTGGTGACTTACCAGCAACCTTTAGGAAGGTTCTTTTCATGCTATCGGTCATCTTATCCCAAACAGGTAAGAACTTTTCTCCTACCTTTACTGAGCCTATGTCAAAGCCTGCGCCAAGCCCTGCACCAAAGGTAGCAGCAAATCCTAACTCGCCAAGTGTTGGCAATCTTCCATCATCAATGACACGTTCACCAGTAATAGAAGCTGTAGAAATAACAGAACCTTTAGCGGCTGTCTTTACGTATCTACCCACCATTACTTTACTAAAAAGACCTACACCATCCTTAGTTTTTCTAACGGTGCTTCCAAAAGGAACAATATTAGCACCACCAGCAAATTGCGCTCTTCCGTGTCTCCACTCAGGATGTCCTTCGACAATCTGTGCGAGGTAACTAGAAGCAACACCAAAGGAGTATTTAGTGCCTACATAAACAGGAGCAGCACCAGCACCAAATGAAACTGCGCCAGCGCCAGCCGCTGCAAATGGAGCAACAAGTTCACTAATCATGCCACCACCAATTTCAATACCCATTCCAAGCAGTTGTCGTCCTGTTGAGGGAACATACTCTTCGTTAGGTGTTATGGCGTTTATCTTCTCATCAACCGCAGTATTCGATACTGACAGAGGAGTTTGAGTTAAAGGGGTATAATTTTCTTTCATTACTGTTGTCTAAACTGGTTTAATTCAGTTTCATAAATACGAATCGCTTCGTCAAAAGCATCTAAGTCATCTCCATTGGATATACCAAATTTATCCTCAAACTTCCTCATGGCTTCTAGTTGCTCCGTTGTAGTTGGACTTCCTTCATTTTGATTTAGATACCCATTATAAGCAACCTCAACCGCGTTTATGATTTCTAAACCTAATGGAATATCTGCTATGCCTAAACCATTTGCTCTTAACAGTCCGATTTCTACAGAGTCAAATGTAGGAAATCCATATCTAATTAGGTGCGCGGGGAGTAACAGTTTTCTTGACTCAATATCAGCATCCAGAATTGCCTGACGTTCAGTCATACCCCATAGTGCTACATTATCTCGCTGAGTTTCTTTATCTCCACTAAATTCTATAATCTTTGCGTTATATTCGTCAGGGACTAATGAGTTGTATTTATATCTATCTGTGAATGGTGTGAAGTCCATTTTATCTTTATCAGACCTCTCCTCACCAGCTGTTAATTTTTCTGTCACCTTATTAAGTTCTTTAATTCTATTAGCGTTATTGTATAAAACATTTGAGCGTTCACTTATTTCCGCTTCCCTATCCGCAACAATTTGTTGCATAGCCTTTGGATATTCTTTATTAAATACTTTAAAGTCTCCTCCAGATTCATCCCAAACGCGTCGACCTTCAGATAGCAATAACTGTTGCATTTCAGTATCATACCCAGTCTTCTCAATTACTGGGTCTACACCATCTAGCATTTTATTCATTTTAGAAGTAACTTCGCTAAAGGTAGTATTAAATTGAGATATTTTAGTACCCTCGGTGTACCACTTAATACGATTCGTTGCGTCCTTTATGGCAAGAGCCACCGTTGCGTCAGATACACTTACTATCCGTCCCTCATCATCACGTAGGTTTATTTGAGAAATGTCAGTGTTTAAATTAGTTAAAACGTGATTATTAATCTCTTCTTGAAACCGAGCATACTCTTCAGGACTATGCGTACCAATAACAGCCTTAGACATTTTTTGGGCTACGTTGTTTACATCAATGGACTGATTAAGCTCTCTGAGAACTTCACGCTGTAATTCGTTTGGGTTGCTTTGAAGTAAACTCATCATGCCTGCTTGAAAACTAAGAAAAGCAGAGTTTGGAGAAGTCGTATCAATGTTAATATCTTTTAGCTGTTCTTCAGTATATCCTAATTCAGTAAAGATGGCTTTAGCTGACTCAACCATCATTTCTTTATCAGCTAGTGTCGCATAAGTTGTAAACATTGAAAAACTATCTTTGGTAGCCTCTGCTTGGTTTCTTACCCGCCTTGGCATATCAGCAGTCTTTGTTTCAATGTCACCTAATAACTTAGCTAAGTTTCCTCGGTCTGTCCCTGCAATCTTAGCGCCTTTATAGAACTCGTAATCAAGGGCTGCTTGAACTACTTCCGCTGCTCTTCCATACTGCTCGTTACTCTCTAACTCTTTTGCAATGGCAGTCATGTTGGCAACAAAGTTTGCTTTAGCTAATTTATTATCAACACCATCAAGACCCTTAATGTCATCAAGGTATGTTTTTATTTGAGGCGCTATTGCTCTAAATTGTCCTGTCGTTGCGTCTGGAGTTAGTATCTGGTCTGCTAAGTGCGCTCCTTTAATATCCAAGGTATAGTTAATCTTATTGGTCTCATACATCTCTGTAGATTGTCCAATAACCTCAGTCATTATTTTGTCACCAAAGGCATTGAGAGCCATCACACGGTTAGGGTTATTACCAAACTCTTCTTGTAGCTCACCTATAAGTGCTTGCTTCTCTTCTGTGATAGCTTTGTCAAACTCACCGTCACTGCCATACGCTGCTGGGTTAGCCGCTAAGTTTGTAAATCGTTGACCTATATCAGCTTTATTACGAACAAAGTAGTCTTTAACAAGCTCCTCTTGGAACGCTTTGTCATACCCTAGCCACCTAGAAATCTTCTTGTCGTCTGCCATAGCAGCTTTTCTTTCAGCCTCACTCATCTGCGAGAAGTCCTCTACGGCTTGTGCTTGTCCTATATTCTTAGCAGCACCGAGTATCTGTGGAACTTGATTCAAAGCCCTAGCGAAGTTCAACGCTTGGTTTGTTTGGGGCATCGCTTGAACCACTGTGCCACTACCTCTGGTCTGCTGAACAGTGGGCGCTAAGGTAATCTCAGATGGGTCGTAGCTTACTTGCACGCGCTTATCTGAAGCGCCCAATAGGGATTTTAGAGTTTGTTTAGCCATTAACTATATGAATTAAAAGGTGATTTGTATTCAGGGAGGTCTAACATTCCCATATTAGAAGATTTTTGACTTAACTTAGCGACACTTTTCATTGATGTTCCTGATGTGCTACCAGATGGTTGTCCAAATCCAGAGCCTTGAAGTGCGCCATAAGTGGATAGCCCAGCTTGTGCGCCACTCACTAATGCACCTGCGTAGTTTACTTCTGCGATTGGTCGATTGATGCGTAACATATTATTAGTAAATCCTAGTCCTGCATCTCTAAGTGAAAGCTCGCGTCTTACGTCTAGCATTTGTAATTGTGTATTCACCGAGTTATTATACATCGCTTCCTTACGAGTTAAGTCATTCATAAGCGCATCTACGCTAAGTCCTGCAACACCTGCTTCACCTGCGGATACTCTAGCGGTAGCTCTGGCTTCTCTGGCGCGTGTCTTATTAGCTTGTAACTTCTGAGCCGCTGCAACTTGCTCTTGACCTTGCTGTGTGCGTAACGATGAGACTTCATTGAGGTAACGCTGCCTCTCAACCTTAGAGGCGTTCTCTTGAACTTTTCGTTGAGTTTGGGCTTGTATCCGTTGTCCTTGAATTTGAAGACCTGTTGAGGCTACGCCCATGACTACTGATGCGGTTACTGGGTCACACATATATTATTTCTTTCTGTAAGTTATTATAAATTCGTAAAAGGGTTGATTATTAAATGATAGGGTTCTCGTAAAGGCTGCACCACAAAACTTGAGCCACTTGATGGCAGTCTTATTTTCTTTATGAACAAAGTTAAAGGTTGCACCATAAGGCTTAGTTAGAGACTGAGTTACTTTGCGTGATGCTTTAAGGAAGTCGTAGGATGCGTCTTGAACGGCATCAGTGCCTAACATCCAAATATACGCCATATCAATGACTTGTCCAACACCAAGCATGGCAATAGGAACATCACCACCATCAACAATAGTGAGGGTAGCATCATCAGTTTCAAAAGCTCTATGCAAGGATTCCTCTGGAGTGCTGCCCATACAGGCAACTTCAAGTCTATCCTCCTTGCGTATAAAGGGAACGATGTCGTCAATATGGCTTTTCTTTGCCTTTATTAACTTATGTGTCCCTTGCTGAAATACTAGGTTAGCCATAGCGGTTAGAACGCGAGTGAACAAATGATTCAAACTCGGCACTCTGGAAGTTACTTGGGAGTGCGCTATCGTTCTCAATTTCAATCTTCGTATCCTGTGCTTTGGTAAGAACAGGGAAACGATAGAACCCGCTGTCTAAGTTAAGAGTTCCTATTGTAGTGGAACCTACCACATCAGGGGTAAAGACATTCTCGTAGGTATCACGGAACTTTGGAGTTACCTTGACCTTGAAGTGAGCAGTCTTGTCAAAATAAATTGAAGCATTGCGTATCAACAACTTAGCAGCATTAGAAGGACTTGTGCCATTGCCCGCTTTAGCTTTGAAGAGTTGCTCAGAGAATGTGTACTTCATGGTGTAGGGGATGCCTACGAATACAGGTGTATCTGCTGTCACCGCTTGTGCAAGAGTAACAGTAGCTCCTGAGTTAGTAGCATTAAGCTTGAGACCGTCTGTTGTGTAAACCTCTACAGAGTTGTTTGCTGGGGTGTAAGGGAGAGTTATTTGATTGTTGCCATTGGTGACTGTAGATGCTACTCGCATATCAAGGTGAGTAACAAAGCCAGCCGAGTCCGTTAAGCCAGACTCTAGGGGCATCTCAACGAGGTTAGTTTCTCCGTTGTTTGTGATGACCGCAAAGAGAGTTGACTCAATAAACTCAATACCTCGTATCTCACCTGTGAAGGTGAACTTAGACCAAGCACTTAGAACTTTCTGGTTGTTGTTCCAGAAGTAGTTGTAGATATATAGGGAGCTTTTTTCGTCACCGCTTAGTAACACAATCATGTCCTCTGAGGTAGTCCCAGCCATATCAATAATGTTCTTAGCGATATAAGCGGGAACGTGTTCAGTGACCTCTGTGGAATCGTAATTATCTGTAGAGGCGTTCACGGTAAACTCACGCATACCTGTAAAGGCTCCACGAGTGAATGGGAAGTAGATGTAAGAACCTAGGGGAAGTGGGTCTACTTGGTCTTCAAAGCTGAAGTTAGTAATTGGGGTGATGCTTACTGTCCTTGGGGTTAACACATCTCCACCCTTCATAACGAATTGTCCGTTCTCTGAAAATAATATAAGGTTCTCTTGGAAGCCTTTAGCAGACTTAAGGTTAGTCACTCGGCTACTAGCTACCGATACGTCGATAGGGTCAGAGTCCAGTAGTGTTGTTACTGTGGTTCTGAGGAAATTGTATTCTAAATTACTTGCTTCGTTAAGTGCGCCTAAGCCGCTTTCAGACAGGATAATGTTTTCATTACTGAGAAACCCTAATCTATTCTTAAAGAAGAACAGATTGCTGATTGTTTGCGAGGCAAAAGACGGAAGAGGGTTTGTATTATCATCTCCCACACCTCTGTCTCTTACTGGCATTACTTCCAAGGTGAAAGTGTTAAGAGCAGTATTTAGAAGTATATTTGGAAGTGTGTTTGAATCGAGTCCTAATCTCACATTAGGCGCAAGACACTCAACCCAACTCCCATTACCATAAGTCTGACCATCAGTAGTTTCAAATTTAACGTAGTAATCATCCTCACTAAGTTCTACATCTCCTTTAACTTTTACACGAAATCCGTTCTTAGCATAGATAGGTAAATCACTTATCGAATTAACTTCTTTATAGACAACTCCTAGTCCTGTATTTGCAAGCCCGTCACTGCCTGATATTTTAAAATCTGTCTTATTGTTAGCGCGAGTTATTACTAAAAGGTTTCCCTCTTTGTGGGTTGTAAAGTCGTCATTGGTGTTGCCATTTACTGGAAAGTCTCCAACAAACGCTGTTTTTATGCGAGTAAGAATGTTTTGTGTATCCGCGTGGTCAGCATCAGAATTGTCTTCTGATATAGCCTCTACATTGACATCAGTAGAAGAACCAGAGCCAGTAGGGGCTGATACGGTGCTTGCTTCACTAAAGGCAGATGACTGGTAGGAGCCAGTTCCATTAAAATGACTGTATCTGTACTGATAATTTCCAGAGTTTAAAATCGTTACGTTGTTCTGTATTACCCCATTACTATCAACACTAATTTGAAACACAGCATCTGATAATGTAACTAATTGGAATGCAGAATTGTTTGGGTGGTCTGGTGGTATTGAAAATGTAGTTGTAGTTCCCGCTTCGTATAAAGTTCCTCCATTAGTTATGGTTACCGAACCAACTTGCATATTAGAATTACCGCTTGTAACCATATTAATGGTAGCCGTTGCGGTAGTTCCTATTGCTCCTCCAGTAGAAAAGGAGCCTTTTAGGTGAAGAGTATACTTCTTTTTGTAATCGCCTTGTTTAACAAATACTAATGCTTCTTTTTCTAGCTCTGGTGAATATGTCGAACCTAACCCAACTTGATGTGATG
>Ga0098037_1000769_pt1 | contig 15605 bp, 20 predicted proteins | sample 5_EtaG_FD_75050 | JGI IMG/M metagenome (GOLD analysis project Ga0098037, IMG submission 75050) | Marine viral communities from the Subarctic Pacific Ocean - 5_ETSP_OMZ_AT15132 metaG | ecosystem: Environmental > Aquatic > Marine > Oceanic | place: Pacific Ocean | collected 2015-01-08 | reverse complement strand
TCTGATGATAAGATTAAGATTGTGGAACTCTTGGACAAGATCTGCAAAGATCAACTCGAACCGTTTATCGAGAAGTCTTACCAGGAACTGGCTTCGTATGTTTCGGCGTATGAACAGAAGATGATCATGAAGCGAGAGAACATCGCTGACCGTGGTATATGGACTGCTAAGAAGCGATACATATTAAACGTGTGGGACTCAGAAGGAGTCCGTTACAAAGAACCCAAGATGAAAATCATGGGATTAGAGACTGCAAGGTCTTCGACACCTCAATACTTTAGGGACAAATTATATGCAGCTTTTAAGATCATTATCGGCGAAACAAATGATGAGCTTATCTCATTTGTCAATGGTGTCCGAGCAGAGACAAAGAACCGACCTTACGAAGAGATTGCATTTCCAAGGGGATGCAACGGTCTCGGTAAATATCACTCAAGGACAAACATCTACAGCAAAGGAACCCCAATCCATGTAAGAGGTGCATTGTTATACAACTATTACGTAACACACAATAAGATTTCTAACAAGTATCCCTTAATTCAAGAGGGAGAGAAAATTAAGTTTATATATCTCAAGACACCAAATCCTATGAGGGAAGATTGTATCTCCTTCTTCAGTCAGATCCCAAAGGAGTTTAAGGTCGAGAAGTACATTGATCACAAGAAACAATTTGATAAGAGTTTCTTGAAACCATTAGAAAATGTGCTCGAATGTATAGGGTGGCAAAGTAAGAAGGTAGTAACCATAGGGAGATTCCTATCATGAGTAAGACAGTCTGGACAGTCACATACCAAGACGACCAAATTGAAGCACTTGCTTCAAATCAGATAAAAGTTTTTGAAGAAAAAGAAACAGCAGATGCTTATGCTAAGCTGTTGTCAAAAGATCATAACTATGTTAGAATATACGAAAGTGAGGTAACTGATGCATGGGTTTCTTAGATACAGTAATTAAAGAGAGTGGTAATGAATTTGCAAGTAGAGTCTCTGACGGAGTGGCTGCAGGGGATACATCCACATTTGTGGATACTGGCTCTCATATTTTTAACGCTGTCGTTAGTGGTTCTCTATTTGGAGGCATCCCTTCAAATAAAGTCACAGCACTCGCTGGAGAATCGTCAACAGGGAAGACTTTCTTTGCCCTTAGCATTGTACGTAACTTTCTTAATCAGCATAGCAACGGTGGCGTTATTTATTTTGAGTCTGAGTCTGCTCTCAGCAAGGACATCATTGAGACTAGAGGAATTGACTCAACTCGCATGGTAATGTTTCCTGTTGCTACGATAGAAGATTTTAGAACACAAGCAGTTAGGATTGTAGACAAGTACATGAAGGAACCAAAAGAAGAACGTGTACCTATGATGTTCGTTCTTGATTCTCTTGGTATGCTTAGTACATCAAAAGAGATGGAAGACGTTGCTAACGATAAACAGGTCAGGGACATGACCAAATCACAATTGATCAAGGGTGCATTTAGAGTATTGACTTTGAAACTAGGACAGGCACAAGTTCCTATGCTTGTTACGAATCACACATATGATGTGATTGGATCCTATGTGCCAATGAAAGAAATGGGTGGTGGTGCTGGACTAAAGTATGCAGCATCTACTATAATATATTTGAGTAAATCCAAAGAGAAAGAAGGCACAGACTTAGTGGGTAACATCATTAAGTGTGAAGCAAAGAAATCTCGACTATCCAAAGAGGGTGCTAAAGTTGCAACTAGATTATACTTTGATGAACGTGGACTGGACAAGTACTATGGACTCATTGAACTTGGTGAGAAGTACAACATCTTTAAGAGGGTGGGAAACCGTATCGCCATTGGTGGTAGTAATGTTTACCCTAAGTCTATACTCAGTGATCCTGAAAAATACTTCACAGACGAAGTAATGGCTAAGTTGGAAGAAGCAGCAAGAACGGAGTACAGTTATGGCAACTGAAAGGATAGAAGATACTATCCTTCGGAATCTATTATGTAGTGAACAGTATTATCGAAAGGTAATACCACATCTTGATGGCGAATACTTTCAAGATCCAGTAGAGAAAATAATATTTGAAGAGATCTTAGATTTCTCTGGTAAGTATGATAAAGTACCTACCAAAGAAGTTCTTAGAATTAATATTTCTAACAGAAATGATATCACAGAAGAGATTCATAAGCAGTCATCTGTAAAGTTAGATATACTTAATGATGATCACATTGACTTTGATTGGTTGGTTGATTCAACTGAGAAATGGTGTCAAGATAGAGCAATCTATAATGCACTACTAAAGTCAGTTAATATTGCTGATGGTAATGATGATAAGTTATCTAAAGATGCTATCCCCACCATCTTACAAGAAGCACTAGGTGTTTCATTTGATGAACACATAGGACATGATTATATTGAGTCTGCTGACGATAGATATGAATTCTATCATAGAGAAGAGGAGAAGATACCATTTGACTTAGAGAAGTTTAATTACATCACTAAGGGTGGTCTTCCTAATAAAACTCTCAACATAGCACTAGCAGGTACAGGTGTTGGTAAGTCACTATTCATGTGTCACATGGCTAGTGCTACTTTAATGCAAGGTAAGAATGTTCTTTACCTTACAATGGAGATGTCTGAAGAAAAGATCGCTGAACGTATTGATGCTAATTGTATGAACATTAACATCAAGGATATAGTTGATCTACCACAACTCATGTTCAAATCTAAGATATCTGAGATAGACAAGAAGACCAAAGGTAAGATTGTTATCAAAGAATATCCTACTGCATCTGCACATGCTGGACACTTCAGGGCATTGCTCAGTGAATTGAAGTTGAAAAAATCCTTCATACCTGATATAATATTTGTAGACTACCTTAACATCTGTGCTAGTTCCAGATACAAAGGACACATCGTTAATTCTTATACCTATGTTAAAGCGATTGCAGAAGAGCTTCGGGGTCTTGCTGTCGAAAGTAACCTACCGATTGTTAGTGCTACTCAAACTACTCGTGCTGGTTTTGGGTCTAGTGAGCCTGAGCTTACTGACACTTCAGAATCCTTTGGACTCCCTGCTACTGCTGACCTTATGTTCGCTCTCATATCTAGCGAGGAACTGGAATCCGAGGGCAGAATAAAGATCAAACAACTTAAGAATAGATACAATGATCCTACTGGATTAAATAAGTCTTTCAAGATAGGTATAGATAGAGCAAAGATGAAGCTATTTGATGTAGCAGATTCTGAATCTAATCTAGAAACACCTGAAGAAGATACTTCTAGTGCATCTTTATATGATGCCTATGATGTTATAAAACAAAACCAAGACCGCCTTAGTAAATTTACTGAATGGAATGTTTAAACACGGAGACATTGTTGAGTTCCAAGGACAAAGAGGGTTCGTTAACTTCTTTGATAAACATAGTCCCTACTTCACATTGTGTGTGAGACAATGGGAAGATCCAGGTAAAATGCATGGCGTAAGTCAATGCAACCTTCTAGTCTTTAGACACTATTGGAAGGACGTTAAAATTATTAAACAACAAAATGACACAATCAGTTGATTATGATAAGTACCTTCAATTTGTTGATGGTACAACAAGCAACCCATCTAAGAATACAGATGAGTTCATTAAAAGAATCAAAGACTTAGAATCTAAGGGTGTTGATATCCCTAGACTTCTTACTGCTGCTGTTGGTATCAGTGCAGAAGGTGGAGAGTTTACAGAGATAGTAAAGAAGATTGCCTTTCAAGGTAAAGAACTTACTGAAGATACTAAGACCCATATGGTAAAAGAATTGGGTGATGTATTTTGGTATATTGCTCAAGCATGTAATGCATTAGGATTAGACTTCCAGACTATCGTAGTTACTAACATGATCAAGTTAGCAGCAAGATATCCTGGTGGTGAGTTTGATGTATTTCAATCAGAAAACAGAGCAGAGGGAGACATATAATGCACATCATTACATTAATTACAATCGTTGTTATAGCATCATCAATAATTGTATTGAAGGTATACAACCCTCATTGATCTAAATATACCTAGACAGTAGGTTGCAATGGCCAATGTAACGTGGAGAAAACTCGGTCAAGTAAACAGCAAGGGTGATATGTATCTCCTTGTTGTTTTTGATGCAATTCATAAACGTAGAGAATTGGAGGTTGAAAGTCACGGTAAGGTTTTACTTACTGCACCTAAGAAAGTTTATGATGATATGGAAGATGTCTTTAATGGTGATCTTCCATATGATTCACCAGATGGACATGATTCATTTAAGTCAAGATATAGTGGTGCTAAAGGAAAAGTTTTAGAAGCACGAAAGATAGGTAAGACAAAGAAGATTGATACAATAGGGTTCACAAAGATTAAGAAGACACAGGAGTTTGGAAGTAATACAGGATCAGGTGCTGGTGCAAAAGCAACAGAGATGTTTGAAAGTGCTGCTTGTTGGATGACTGCACTTGCTTATAAACATAAAGGTTTACCAGTTGGTTACGTTTTAAAAGAGTCAGACTTTGATGCAGTTAAATCTCATGTAGACACAACTGCAACACAAAAAGAATGTTTTATGTTTCTGAATAACAATTCAGATTGGATGACCTCTACTATTAAAACTGCTAACAAATTATATGATACACAAGAGTTTAAGAATACTAATTTTCATTTCTATAGAGGCAAATCTGTCGTTGATACAGTAGAAGAACATTTCAAAGTGGTCAATAAGAATGAAGAGAGACCATTTTCAAATGTTAACAAGTGGACTCCAGCAGATATTTACATGTGTGATTGTAACTTCGATACCACATCTATCACAGACACTGTAAATTTTGCTGATCTAAATCTACAGATGATGAAGTTAATTAAAGAGAAGAAGTTAATTGGTGTGTCTTTGAAAGGTCTTGGTTCTGGTGAAGCAAATATATCTAAGAAGAATTTTATAGGTGGACCCAAAAAACAAGAAAGAACATTCTCAGGTATGAGAGCTAAGAGTCTCTTTGGTTCTATGGATGTGTATTTTACAGCATCACCTGGTAATATAGAAGTACAGTTTCGTGCTACTGATACTGCTGGTAAAACATGGCAAGGTGAAGTCATGGGTGAATCGGCAAAGCATGGTAAGATAGGTGGTGGTGTATTAGATAATGTTTTAAAGAAAGTATTGGGTGATAACAATGGATTGTTTAAGAAGACAGGTTACACAAAGACATCAGCAATTGCTTCAGCAGCAGACAACTTAGATGATGAGATATTAAAGTTAGCTGTAGCAAATAAAGATATGTTTGCTGTTGATGAAGATATAAAACTAAATGATATAACTGGTATGTCTAAGAAGTGGAAGTTTGCAAAGTATATGGGTTTAGTTCTTGCTGATATTATGAGAACTTCTAGTAAAAAAGAACAAGATGATATTGCTACGAAGTTATATCTTTATGCTACATCAGAGTCTGATGAGTCTGCACCGTATATTAAAGTTTCCTAATGGCTAACATAGCACAGTTAAAACACTTAGAACATCTAGAAGATGAGATGCTCAACTATGGAGTTGATGGATGTAAGGCGGCTGTTGGTTTCTTACAGGAACTTAGGAAGATGCTTGGATGTGATAACAGTACAGGTTTCATGCAAACCAAATGGGATGGAGCACCTTCTATTATATGTGGTAAGGATCCTGCCAATGGACATTTCTTTGTTGGAACCAAGTCAGTATTTAACAAAGAGAATCCAAAGATATGTTATGGTGCTGATCAGATTGATGAATGGTATAGTAGTCAAGCTAATCTAGCTGCTGGTTTGAAACTTGCTTTAGAACATTTCTCACAGTTAGGTATTGATGGTGTGATACAAGGTGACTTTTTATTCACTGCTGCTACTAGGAAGACAGAGACTATACATGGTGAAAGATTGTACACCTTTACACCAAATACTATCACGTATGGTATACCTGTTGATCACCCTCTAGGTAAAGATGTTGGAGCAGCAAAAGTTGGAGTAGTTTTTCATACTCACTATGCTGGTGAGAAAGAGGGGTGGGATATTTCAAACATGACTGCACGTGCAGGTGCTAAGGTTAAATCTAGTAAGGATGTTGTTTGTATACAGAACGATACTCCTATGGATAGAGTAGGTTTGAATCATGCAGAGGAAGTTAAATTTGATAGTATGGTTTCTTGTATAGACAGAGACTGTAAGAAGTGTGGTGATTTCTTAGATGAATTGACTCAACTGTCTGGTACTACTGGTGATGCTAAGTGGCATGTATCTTCATACCTCAAACAATTCTTTAATGATCAGATTAAAAAGCAAAAGACTATATCAAATCCAACTCAAGCACTTGAGGATTTGACTAACTTTTATCATAGTAAAGTCAAACCAATGGCTGATAAGTTAAAGACACCTGCTGCACAGGTACAGAAAAAGACTTTGATCTATGATAGTGAGAACTATCTTATGAACAATGCTGAGAAGTTCAAAGCAATGTTGCATCTCTACAAGGAGATACAGGAGATCAAACAATTTGTTATTGATAAACTAGATCACCTTGAAACTTTCAAGACTTATGTTCAAACAGACCAAGGATATAAGGTGACTACTCCTGAAGGTTATGTTCTACATAAAGATGGAGACATGATTAAGTTTGTGAACCGTCTTGAGTTCTCCTACAATAACTTTACTGTTGCAAAGAAATGGCGTTAGAAACCAAACGATGCTACTTCACATTTGGTAGGTTTCAACCACCCACCACAGGACACAAAGATAACTTTGCTGGTGTAAAGCGTACTGCTAGTGTAGATGACTATCGTATTTACATTTCACAGACAGTAGATAAGAAAGGAAACAATCCTTTACCACCAGATAGAAAACTGTTCTGGATGAACAAGATGTTCCCTGAACATAAAGGTAAGATTCATAGTGGTCCTAGAGATCCAGTAAAGGTACTACAAGACATTATGATGTCTGGATATGATGAGGTTATAATGCTTGTAGGATCTGATCGTGTTGGTGCTATGCAGTTCTTGCATAAATACAATGGTACGGAATTTAAGTTTCGTAAAATTGATATAGTTTCCTCTGGTAGCAGAGATGCAGATGGTGATACATTTGCTGTATCTGGTACAAAAATGAGAAGAGCAGCATTTGCTTCGGACTTTGCTGCATTTCGTAAGGGGATACCTACCAAGTTAAATGATAATGATTGTCGTAGTCTCATGAATGAGATAAAAGCAAACTTACCTGCTAATTTTAAATGAAATCATACTCTGAATTTATATCTGAAGCTAAGAAGAAGGGACTGTGGGACAACATACATGCTAAAAGAAAGCGTGGTGAACCCAAAGCAAGTAAAGGTGATAAGGATTATCCTAAGACCCTTAATGTAGAATCTGCTTGGCAAAGGAAAGAAGGTAAAAGCAAAACTGGAGGACTCAACGAGAAAGGACGTAAGTCTTATGAACGTGAGAATCCTGGTTCTGATCTAAAAGCACCACAACCTGAAGGTGGTCCACGTAAAAGATCATTCTGTGCTAGAATGAAAGGAAACAAAGGACCAATGAAGGATGAGAAGGGCAAACCAACTCGTAAAGCACTGGCACTACGAAAGTGGAAGTGTTAAATGAAAACTTTTAGAGACCTAAAAGAACAAGCGGTCAGACAAAACTTCAGACTGAAGCATGTTTTCACTGAAGGAGAAGTCGTAATGAACAGTTTGACTGGTGTGAAAGGTAAAATTATTCGCACTGGACCTAATTATGTTATATGCGTAACCGAGTCGGATGAAATGTTCCGAGCATGGATACGTGATATAAGAGAAGTGAATGATATAAATAAACCAAGAAGAACAACCCTTTTTACTCATGGACAAGCAAACACCATCAACATCAGTTCGTCATAATGACGGATATTCAAAAGCATTAATAGAGTCATACGCTCAGTGGATGGATGGTGCTGGATTCCAAGGCAGCAACATGGAAGAGCAAGTACCTGCTCCTGGTTCTGCTGTTGTAGAGAAACCAGCTGAAGATGAAGTTACAACACCAATAGGTACTATACCTAAACCTGCTTTTGATACAGAAACTATCCCGACTCTAAAGGTTGTTAATACAGATGACGGTAGTACAAAAGATCCTAAGTTCAATGCTGGTCCTCCTGATAGCACAAAGAACAAGTCTTCTTATGGTGCTCAGATAAAGAATTTGATGGTTAAGAAGGAAGAAGTAGAACCAGTAGAAGAAGGTAAGAAAGCAAAGAAAGACTACGATGGAGATGGTAAGGTAGAATCAGGCAAGGCAGAGTACTTTGGTTCTAAGGATAAGGCAATCAAGAAGGCAATGAAGAAGGAAGACATCGATGCTAGACAGTCAGAACTTTGGGATGAAGCATCTAAGATTCTTACAGAACTTAGTGAGTTAACAGACACTACTTACACAGTTACAGGTGAGAAGTGGGATGTAGAAGGATATGTTCCTGAAACTGAAGCACCTGAACCTACTAAGAGCGAAGCATATAAAGCAAAGGCAAGGAAAACTGCTGCAAAGATACTAGGTTACTCAAAAAAGTAGAAAAGTCTTGTTCGGAAGAGTCCACGATCAAGACTGAAGGAAAGAAAAAAGGACTCGATGGTAAAGCCTGTTGGAAAGGATACAGTCAACGTGGTACTAAGATGAAAGGTGGTAAGCGTGTTGATAACTGTGTGAAGAATGAAGAGATGCAACCACAAGCAGTGGAGTCATGTCCTAAGTGTGGTGCTACTCCTTGTAAGGAACATGCTGTAAAGGGAAAAAAGAATGAAGAGGTGAAAGTATATTGGTCAAGTGAAGCATTAGATGCCTTAGAAGAAGCAAAAAAGTCTAAGAAAAAATCTCCAGTAGAGGTTATGCCTACCGTCAACGATGGTAAGTTTGAGAAGAAGGGTAAGAAAACTGAAGTGCAGGTTAAAGATAACAGTTACTAGTAACATATAATGAATGATAAAAAAGATTATGAAAACCCTCTTGATGCTATGCCTATAGCAACAGATGATGATACTAAGTACGCATCAAGACATGAGTCAACACCTGAGTTTGAGAAGGATGCTGAAGAAATTGTAACCATGCATGAGAAAGCATATAGGTTAGCAAGATCTAAGTATAATCCCTTTTCGGTTGGTGGAACAGAGAGTATAGCTGATAAATAAAGTTAATTACTATATTAATCATGACTAAATTCTTACTACCAATCGCAATCAATGTGATTAACAAGGCGGTAGACAAAATACCTGAAGACCTAGAAGAGAAACTAAAAGTGTTTCTTATCGGTCTTCTTAAAAAAGCTGCTGCTAAATCAGGCAACAAAGTAGACGATCAACTAGTTGAAGCATTAGAAAAAGCTTTGCTAGAAGGATAGTCATCAAGTTTTATAAATAAACTTTAGGAAATTAAATTAGTACTCGGAAGTAATACGATGCCCATTCTTGGAACAACAGACAGTGCAGCATTTACGCAAACAGTTGCGGTTACAAATGCTTCAGCAACTGTAACTAAAAATACAGCAGACACTATTGTCGCTGGAGATATCATAGTTCTGGACAATGTTCAGTACTTTTGTAACTCTGTAGTCGGTAATACAATTACACTTGGTAAAGTGTATGCTGGTAGTACCAATGCAACTCTAGCAGCAGCTAGTGTGCTAAGACGTACTGCACCCAAAGCACTATCAGATTTCATACTGAGAGGTGCAACTTCTGCAGCATCTACCACACAAATCATTGGTGTTAGTCAAGCAGAAGCACAACTTGCAGAAAACAAAGCAAAGGGTTTGAGTTCTCCTGGATGGTGGGCATACAGGACATTCACTGATGCTGGTGGTTCTACTCGTCACAAAGCAGAATGTATAGCATCATTAAAAGCTGGTACTGCACTTTCTGGTGACTTTGCTGATGATGCTTATGCTGGTGACGTTACTTCCTTGATTACAATTTCCTCTCAACCTGCTGACGCTACAGTATACTTCCCTGCTGGAGCAGTTGGTACATTTACCAGTAATGGTGCTGCTGATGGATCCAGAACTGCTGGAACATACACAGTAACTGATGCTGCTGGTAGTGCATCTGGTACTGGAGCAGACTTCACAGTTGTTGTTGCTGCTAATGGTACACCAACAGTTACATTAGTATCTGGTGGTACAGGTTACGTTGATAATGAGACAATAACAATCGCTGATGCTTCACTTGGTGGAGGAGGCGGTGCTGCTGTTGTCTTAACAGTTACTGCTGCAACTGCTGCTAACACATTCAGTGTTACTGCATCTTCTACTGGTTCTGGTGCTTCTATCACCTATCAGTGGCAACTCAGTACAAACAGTGGTACTAACTTCAGTGATGTTTCAGGTGCTACTAACCAGACACTTGCACTTACTGGACTTACAGCAACTGAAAATGGATACCAGTATAGAGTTAAAGTCAACAACTCCATTGGTGGTGTTGAAGTGATCTCTACTGCTGCTACTCTAACTACAGACAGCAACGCATAAATGAATGAAGTTCGATGAATTGACCCAGGATAACTGGATGATGTTTGCTATTAAAAATTATGATAACCCACTCTCTGTAACCTATGAAGACTTTGAAGAAGACCTGAAGAGATTCAAGTATATTAAAAGACTTCTAAGGAGATATGAGACACAGGGTGACTTCAAGGTTCATCTTATACTGAATCACATTATAATTTTATACAATGCATTCGGTGATGCTGCGACCCCACTTCTATTTTTTAAAATAGATGCAACCCACTGGTCTATATTGAAGGCATTTATGTTCTTCTTGGATAGACTACCCCTTACACTAAATACTGATATTGATCAAGAATGTCTACGTCAACTGAATCTAATTTAAAAGAGATGATGGCTGGCGATGGTGCTGCCCTTAGTATGCCTCCAGCATTCGTATTTGTTAACCCCAGATCACACAGACGTTATAAAAAGAATAACCAAGATAGTGTGGATGGTCGTACCAAGGGTGCGAAAAAACTTATGTCTCGTATTACAAAAAGAAAAATGAAAGAGGAACTAGAACTACAAACTATTTCTGAAAAGTCAACTGAAACTGAACGTGCTCAAAAGAGTATTGGTCAGATGAAGAAACTTGGTCGTCAAAAAGATCTTCAGAAGAAACGTGACGAGACTAAGAAGAAGATGCAGTCTAAGACAAAGGAGATGGACATCCTTATGAAGGCACGTCTAACCGACTTTAAAAAGAAAGCATCATCACAACAAAAGAAATTAAAAAAAGAGGATGTTAAAGTGACTACAAAAGATATTATGGAATCACAGGATGCTTTAGATGTAGCATTGACTGTTGCAACTTCAGAACTAAACCCAAGTGGTGAGACAAGTTTTGCTAAGATTCAATTTGATGATAAGTCTGAGCAGAATTTAGACAACTTCTCTGCTAAGAAAATTGCAGCATGTTATTCACAACTAGGTGATGATCAGCAGCAACAGTATCGTTATTTACTGAACAAGGACGCTTCGACATTCCAAACTGCATTAGATTTCGCTATCCGTAACACCTAGGAACTAATCCACAACCATGGCCGAGAGTATAAACGCTGCTATTATCGAGCGACTGGAGAAAGTAGTTTATACTCTCCAAGACAATTCTATTAAGGTTGGGCAACTTCTTGCTGTCCACGATGAGAAACTTGATAAACAAGATCGTATAGATGCTATTCTCTTTTCTAAGGTAGAAGAGATACAGAAAACATTAGATCGTGAGACAAGTTTAATTAAGAAAGGTTGTGAAAGAGACATACGAAAAGTTGATGACCGTTTACGCATCATGGAAAAGAAAATGTGGACTATCTTTGGTGGTCTTGCTGTTATATCTTTCATGGTTAGTGTCCCAGGACAAGCGTTGATGAAGAGAGCATTTCTAGAAGGACAGGTGTCACAGTTGACAGATCCTTCTCCACGTGCTACACTGACAGAACCTACTCAAGACTCGAATGGTAATCGAAGACGAGTACGTAGTACGGATCTCGCATAAGTTAACTAAATTTAAGAAACAAAAAAGGGGTCTGTATAATTTCAGATGCCCTTATTGTGGTGACTCGCAAACAAAGAAGAATAAGGCAAGGGGATTTCTATTTCAAGTTAAGAATGCATACGTTTACAAGTGTCACAACTGTGGTGTTAGTAAATCATTCTCTAATTTTGTAAAAGATCAGGATCCCCAATTACACAGAGAATTTATATTAGAAAAATTTAAGGATGGTGCTGTAATGGGCAAGGGATCAGTCACTGAAAGGCTACCTAAACCACAGTTTGATTTTAAACCTGTAACATTTAAAAATACGGTATCTCTTGAAAAGATTTCTGATCTAAATACTTCACACCCTGCACGAGAATACCTCGAAGGTAGGAAAATAACTTGCTTAGATAGATTCTATTACTGCCCAAAGTTTAAGAAATGGACTAACAGTTTAAAGCCTAATGCTTTTGCTGATTTGAAGGGTGATAGTGATAGAATAATCATACCATTCAAGGACTCAGACAATAATTTGTTTGGGTTTCAAGGTAGATCATTATCAAGCAGAGCAAAGATGAGATACATTACTATCATGTTAGATGATAGGACTAAGATCTTTGGTTTAGATCATCTTAACCCATTAGAAACAGTATATATTGTAGAAGGACCATTTGATGCGACATTTCTTAAAAACTCGGTTGCTATGGCTGGGTCCGATATTGATCCTAGGACGTATAACTGGGGCAATTATATTTGGGTTTATGATAATGAACCACGCAACAGAATCATCGTCAATAAAATCTCCAACTCCATCGGTAGAGGAGATAAGGTCGTAATATGGCCTAAGAATATACAGCAGAAGGACATAAACGACATGTTCCTAGCTGGACATGATGTGCAAAATGTGGTACAATCTAATGTGTACCAAGGATTAGAAGCAAACCTAAAACTAAACGACTGGAAAAAAGTATGAGTAACGGCACAGATATCAAGGTTTTAAAAAGAGATGGTTCTACAGAACATCTTAACCTAGAGAAGGTACATGCTATGACTGTAGAAGCATGTGAAGGACTTGGAAGTGGTGTTAGTGCCTCTCAAATAGAAATGAATTCTGGACTCCAATTCTATGATGGGATTGAGACTAAGGATATTCAAGAAATTCTAGTAAGATCTGCTAGTGACCTGATTAGTTTGGAACAACCTAACTATCAATTTGCTGCTGCTAGATTGCTCTTGTATGGACTCAGGAAGCAGGTGTTTGGTCGAGCATGGTTGGAAGGTCATCCACATGTTTTAGACCATTTAGAAGACGGTATAGGTAAAGGAATCTATGACTCAGTAATACCTGAGAAATATACTCAAGAAGAATGGGATGAGATTGATTCATTTATTGATCATGATCGTGACTATTTGTTTACATATGCTGGATTACGACAGGTAGCAGATAAATATTTGGTACAAGACAGAAGTACTGGTGAGGTGTATGAGACACCACAGTATATGTACATACTCATTGCAGTTACTTTGTTTCAAAACTATCCTATAGAAACGAGACTTGATTATGTCCGAAGATACTACAACGCAATCTCAAAGCACAGAATCAACATCCCAACGCCCATTATGGCAGGTGTCAGAACACCCATACGTCAATTTGCATCTTGTGTTCTGGTTGATATTGACGATACCCTCGATAGCATCTTTAGCAGTGATATGGCTATTGGGAAATACGTTGCACAAAGGGCTGGTATCGGCATTAACGCTGGAAGAATCAGAGGAATCAACGCTAAAATCAGGGGTGGAGAGGTTCAGCACACAGGTGTTGTACCCTTCCTTAAGAAATTTGAGTCTACTGTCCGATGTTGTACGCAAAACGGGATCCGAGGCGGGTCAGCAACTGTCCACTTTCCGATCTGGCATCAAGAAATCGAAGACATCCTCGTCCTCAAAAACAACAAAGGAACCGAAGACAACAGAGTCAGAAAATTAGACTACAGTATACAAATATCTAAATTATTTTATGAGCGATTTATCACGAACGATGTTATTACTCTCTTCAGCCCTCATGATGTGCCTGGGTTGTATGAGTCTTTTGGTAGCGATACCTTTGACGAACTCTATACTAGATTCGAGTCCGACAAATCAATCCCTCAGAAGACCATTGGAGCACAAGAACTTATCCTAGATCTTCTTAAGGAGAGAGCAGAGACTGGTCGTGTTTATATCATGAACATTGACCATTGTAATACACATTCTTCCTTTAAAGATAAGGTATACATGAGTAATCTTTGTCAAGAGATTACATTACCCACAGATCCTATCCAACACATCGATGGTGAGGGTGAAATAGCATTGTGCATACTATCTGCTATCAATGTTGGTAAGATATACAAGGTAGAAGAACTTGAAGAACTCTGTGACCTATCTGTAAGGGGTCTAGAAGAGTTAATTGACTATCAAGACTACCCAGTGGAAGCAGCACGAATTAGCACCATTGCTAGACGTTCTCTAGGGGTAGGATATATTGGATTAGCACACTATCTTGCACGTGAAGGTGTTAAATATGATGACCCAGAAGCATGGAGAAAAGTTCATGACTTGACTGAGGCATTCCAGTACTATCTTCTTAGAGCATCTAACAAGTTAGCACAAGAAAAGGGACAATGTTTAGATTTCGAGAAGACTAAGTATGCTGATGGTATTTTACCAATTGATACTTACAAGACAGATGTGGATGAGATTGTTCCTAATGATCTCAAGTATGATTGGGATAATCTTAGAGCAAGCATTGCAGAGTATGGTCTAAGACATAGTACATTGTCTGCACAGATGCCCTCTGAGTCTTCCTCAGTGGTGTCTAATGCTACTAATGGTATCGAACCACCTAGAGATTATATCTCTACGAAGAAGTCTAAGAAAGGACCACTCAAGCAAATCGTACCAAACATAGCAACTCTTAAGAATAATTACACATTGCTTTGGGACATGCCTAACAACACTGGTTACATTAACATTGTAGCAGTGATGCAGAAGTTTTTTGACCAAGCAATCAGTGGTAACTGGAGTTATAACCCACAACACTTTGAGAACAATGAAGTTCCTACCTCAGTAATGGCTCAAGATTTGTTGACCACTTTCAAATACGGTTGGAAGACATCTTATTATCAGAATACATATGATACCAAGACTGATGAAGTCATGGTAGATGAAACCCAGAAGAAGCAGTCAGTACAACATTTACTTGACGATATCTTTGCAACCGAGGAGGAAGACTGTGACAGCTGCAAAATCTAGTATTAAAGGTATGACCGTTTTTAATACAAATAAGACTGATACTACCAAAGGACAGATGTTCTTTGGTCCTCCACTAGGAGTACAAAGGTATGATAAGTTTAAGTATCCTATCTTTGATAAGTTAACACAAACACAACTAGGATTCTTTTGGAGACCAGAAGAAGTATCATTGCAGAAAGACAGAGCAGATTATCAGACATTAAATGAAGCACAAAAACACATATTTACTAGCAATCTCAAGTATCAAATCCTCTTGGACTCCGTACAAGGTCGTGCTCCTGGTATGGCTTTTGCTCCATACTGTTCTCTACCTGAGCTCGAAGGTTGCATGAAT
>Ga0098037_1000768_pt1 | contig 15611 bp, 19 predicted proteins | sample 5_EtaG_FD_75050 | JGI IMG/M metagenome (GOLD analysis project Ga0098037, IMG submission 75050) | Marine viral communities from the Subarctic Pacific Ocean - 5_ETSP_OMZ_AT15132 metaG | ecosystem: Environmental > Aquatic > Marine > Oceanic | place: Pacific Ocean | collected 2015-01-08 | reverse complement strand
TCATATATTTATAACAAAATACGTATTAAAAAATGGGATATTTAAATAACTCGGTAGTAACAGTTGATGCTATCCTTACAGATAAGGGTCGTCAATTACTTGCTCAAAATGATGGTTCGTTTAGAATCACACAATTCGCTCTAGCTGATGATGAAATTGATTACACATTATATAATCCAACTCACCCTTCAGGTTCAGCATTTTATGGTCAAGCAATTGAAAATCAACCTTTACTAGAAGCTTTTCCTCAACAAACTCAAGTCATGAAGTATCTACTTACTACACTACCACGTGGTACAGCTAGAATGCCTATTTTAGATTTAGGTCTTACTGCAATTGTAATTAAACAAGGTGCTTCATTAGCAATAACTCCACAAACATTAAATTATGCAGGTGGTGATACATTTGAATCAGCAGGTTATACTGCAACAATTTCAGATGTTAGAACAATGAGTACATTTGAAGGAGTAGGAATTAATACACCAGATGCTCAAGCATTAAATTCTACATCTACTTTAGGTACAGACGTATCTAAAACAGTAGTAGGAACAACAATAAACTTAAGAGCAACAACAGTAAATACGTTGTTTGGAACAAACACATCTGTATTTGCTACATTAACAGTAGTAGGTAGAGATTCAGGAGCTCGTATTCAAGTTCCTATTACAGTAACTAGAGTATCAAGTACTTCATAAAAATTAACATATGTCATTCAATAGATTAGTAGCAGACGATTTTGTAGTATCCACAGACAGCATTACAGCTGGTTTATGGGGAGACAGTAGTACTCCAAACTTAAGCACTTTTATCACATCATCCGCTCAAGCAGCAGGATCATCAGGTAATTATTACTTAAATGTATTCTCAGCAGGTACTTCAACAGGACCTTCAGAATTAGAATTTGCAGTTACTTATGGTAACAGTGTTGGGGGAGGTTCATTATTATTTGACCCTGCAGTTGCAGAAAGATCACCTTCATCTACAATTTACGGTTCATATCGTACATTAGTATTAGGTGATGAAAACGCAACATTCTCTTTTGGTGGAGTTACTTCATCAGATTTTTGGGCTATATCAATAGATAGAAACCGCTATAAAGAATCCTTATTCCCAGGTTCTTTAACTCTTATTATTTCAGGATCAGATGCAGCTGCAGGAGGTGGTATGTTAAGTTTAACTGATAATAGTCAAATTGTAACAACTACAACATTTAATGATGCAGGTAGAGTATTTCAAATAGTTTCAGGTTCAGCAGGTACTGTATTTACTGGAGTTAATAATAACGGATATTCATTAGCCTCAGGTTCATATGGTTTTTTCCTACCAGATATTGCTACTCTTTTATTAAATCCAAGAGCAATTACAGCTGGTAACACAGGTGTTTCAAAATCCTTTGCTGATGTAAAACCTGTAACTACAGCAAATACTGATGGTAACAACCCAGGTATTTTAATTAGAGCAATATCAGCTTCGGCAAACCCATCTCCAAACCCAGCTTTACCCTTTACATTAAATTCTCAAGAGAATATTACTTCAGATTTTGTATTTGTAAGACCTAGAAGCTCAGAATATAACTATTCATCAAACCCATCATTTATATCAGGTTCAACTGGTGAGGTACTTTTTAACTCATTTATTAATAATCCACAGACATATATGACAACTGTAGGTTTATATAATGATACTAACGAATTATTAGCAGTAGCTAAATTATCAAAACCTCTACCAAAAGATTTTACTAAAGAAGCTTTGGTAAGAGTGAAACTTGATTTCTAAAATGGATGGGAGCTTGGAAACAACTATTAACGGAGGACGTAATTGTTACCCCATTTGAGGTAAACAAAGGTTTTTCTTTTCCACGTGCTGAATTTACTAATACTAATGTCCAAATTAATAGGTTATTAGCAGTTAGTGCTTCATGGACTGAAAACCAAAATACTACAGGTGAATCTGGAGGTGGTTCTGGTACTGAATATCAAGTTTTAGTTTACAACTCAATAAAAACCTTATACTATTCTAATTTTTTATCTTCTAGTAGAGGTGATATTCCAGCATCTCAATCTCTCCTTCCAGGAGAAGATGTTGAAGGTGATGTATTTTTTGGTCCCTCTACTTCAACAGGTAGATATGAAAATTATCTGCAAACTACATTAACTCAATCTAGAAGTTTTCCTTCAACCTTAACTACAGCTTCTGTTATTTCAATTCCATCTCGTCTATATGGTGATTACATATTACCTACAAGTTTTAGATATCAAGCAACAGTTGGAACATCTTTTACAGCATATGATGATGGTAATGGAAATCTTTTAGCGTTAGCAGCTTCTGGTAGTATAATAAAAGATGAAAAAGTAGGTGATATTGTATATCCTCAAGGAATAGCTATTTTTACTAATCCAGACTTAGCACTTAAAGGTATAGCACAAGCAAATGTTGCAAATGTAGCGTTTTCTTCATCTTATACTATGTACGAAAGTCAATGGAAAGCTACTATTGAAGAAAGTGAATTTAATTTTTCTCAAAACCCATCAATAATTTCAGGTTCAGCAGGGGGTGATGAACTATATGGATTTACAACTGGAAGTTATTTTCAACCCTATGTTACTACAGTAGGATTATATGACAATAATCAAGAATTACTAGCCATAGGTAAACTATCTCAGCCTTATCCACTATCTAGAACAACGGATACAACTTTTTATATTAATATAGACCGTTAACTTATGAACTGGTATTATAAAGGTGAGGAAGTGACCTCAGTAGAGGATTTCCCTCCTTCAACATTTGGATTTGTATATAGAGTAACACATGAACCTTCAGGTAAAATGTATATAGGTAAAAAAGTATTACAATTTACTCGTAAAGCTAAATTAACTAAAAAAGATTTAGCATTATATGAAGGTGAAAAAGGACGTAAACCAACCTTTAAAAAAGTAGTTAAAGAATCTGATTGGAAAACTTATTATGGTTCACATAAAGAAATTTTAGCATTAATTAAAGATGGTAAAGAAGATGACTTTAAACGTGAAATTTTAACTTGTGTTCCTAGTAAAAAGTTATTAACTTATGAAGAAACTAAAGCACTATTTATCTATGAAGTATTGCAAAAACCTAATGAATATTTTAATGATAATATTCTTGGTAAGTTTTTTAGAAAAGATTTTGATTAAATAAATATAACAATTAGGTTATATAAAATAATTTCCGTACATTTACCTATATGGTAAACCATTTATTAGTTAATATCGTAAATTCGGTTTTAGGAGTTGGGAAACCAACTGCAAGAGGTAATCAGGCACACCAATGTCCTTTTTGCCATCATACTAAACCCAAATTAGAAATTAATTTTTCCGAAGGAAAGAAAAACCCATGGCATTGTTGGGTTTGCAATAAAAAAGGTACCAATCTAGTTACTCTACTTAAACAAGCCAAAGCCCCATCAGATAAAATTGCTGAAATTAAAAAACACGTATCTTATGTAGATTACAGAAATACAGATATAAAAGTTGAAGCAGTTAAATTACCTAAAGAATTTAAAGCATTTACTCAAATTAGTAAAAGTGATATGACTGGAAGACAAGCTTTAGCTTATCTTAAACGTCGTAAAGTAACTAAAGCGGATATACTGCGTTATAATATTGGTTATTGCGAGGGTGGTGTCTATGATAAAATGATTATAATACCGTCGTATTCCCACGAAGGAACGCTAAATTATTTTGTGGCCCGTAACTTTAATGAGCATAGTCCTGTTAAATATAAAAATCCTCCAATGAGTAAGGATATTGTACCTTTTGAATTATTTATTAATTGGTCTTCCCCACTTATTTTATGTGAAGGTATGTTTGATACATTAGCTATTAAGCGTAATGCTATTCCACTTTTAGGAAAACATATACAAAAAGAATTAATGAAAAAAATTGTTACCTCACAGGTGCAAAAAATATATATAGCTTTAGATAAAGACGCTCAAAAAGATGCCGTTAAGTTTTGTGAATACCTAATGGATGAAGGTAAAGAAGTTTACCTGGTTGATCTTGAAGAAAAAGACCCATCAGAGATGGGATTCAACTCAATTACCAATCTCATTCAAACCACTTTACCCTTAAATCAATATGATTTAATGGCTAAAAAATTACAATTCGTATGAGTAAGAGAAACATTAAACATTCTTACAACAGAATCCTTGAAATTTCAGAGGATGCTCAACAAATTACAATGCCAGATTCTCGGTATTATCGTAGAAATGGGAAATATTATCCATCAATTACTTATGTTTTGGGGTCATATCCTAAAGGTAAATTTTTTGATGATTGGTTAAAAAAAGTAGGATATTCTGCTGATTATATTGTTAAAAAAGCAGGAGAACAGGGTACTGAAACTCATGAAATGATTGAGGATTATTTAAATGGTAAAGAATTAAATTTTTTATCATCAACAGGTTATCCAAAATATGATCCATTAGTATGGCAAATGTTTTTACGTTTTGTTGATTTTTGGGAAGAATATAATCCAAAACTAATCGAAACTGAAGTCCATTTATTTTCAGATGAAATTAAAGTAGCAGGTACTTGTGATATGGTATGTGAAATTGATGGTGAATTATGGATTATTGATTTTAAAACATCAAATCATCTCCAAACAACATATGATTTACAAACTGCAGTTTATGGTAAATGCTACGAAGAATGTTATGGTAAAAAAGCAGATCGTTATGGAGTTCTTTGGTTAAAATCTAGTAAACGTAAGGGTGCTGAAGGTAAAATACAAGGTAAAGGATGGGAAATGTATGAATCAAAACGTACACAAGAAGAAAATATTGATATTTTTATGACTGTTAAAAAATTATTTGATTTAGAAAACCCAAGACATTCTCCTATATTTACTGAATTTAAAACATCAGCTAAAAGGAACTTATAATATTTATTATAAACGCGCGTTTATGATTTCATTAGTAAAAATTCTCTCAGAGGCAAAAGATGCCCCTAAAGCTGTTATTCTAGCTGGTGCCCCGGGTGCAGGTAAATCCTCAGTCGCAGGTGATATTATCTCAGGAATGGGGCTTTCTACACTTAATATAGATGATGACTTTATTAAAAATTTAAAAGATGCTAATGTATCTTTAGATTTAAAAAATGCTGATGCTGAAGGTAGAAGTAAAGCTGCTAAGGCAATGCAAGCAGCAATGAAATCATATCAAAGTAGATTAGCTCGAGAAATTGAAGATCGAAAAAATATTGTAATTGATGGGACTGCTGCTTCGTATAAAAAAACAGAAGAACTTAAAACTACTCTAGAATCAGCTGGTTATGAAGTATTTATGGTTTATGTTTATGCTTCACTTGAACAATCTTTAAAAAGAAATGAAAAAAGATTTGAACTTTCTAAAGGCGAAGATAGAAGTTTAATGCCTGGTATTGTAATGCAAACTTGGGCTAATGTAACTAAAAACTTTATTCCTTATCTTAATTTATTTGGTGAAAAATTTACGGCAACTACTACAGATAAAGGATTAGTTGATGCCCAAAATTTAGATGATATTATTGATAAGTATATTACTCCTTATATCCCACAGGATACGAAACCAAAATCAGATAAAGAAAAAGCTCGTTCTATAGAAAGAAAGAAAAAAACAGAAGATGAGATTCGTAAATTATTATCTAAAGAAGAAGTAGGTAATATGGTTCAACAAATTGTTTCTACTGAAGAAGCTCAATCAAAACTTAAGTCATTCTTAACTTCATGAACAGATTAGTTAGAGAATTAATTCGTCCTTTACTTGAACAAGAAAGTGTAACTGCTTTATATGGTGGTGGTTTTAAACCTCCTACAAAAGGTCACTTTGATGTAGTTAAAAAAACATTAGAATCATATCCTGAAATAGATAAACTTATTATCTATGTAGGTGCTGGAGTTAGAGATGGTATTGGCCAAGAACAATCATTAGAAATTTGGGGTATTTATAAAGATCTTTTAGGTGATAAAGTTGAAATTATTCCTTCAAAAGCTCCTATAGGAGACATTTATCGTTATGTAAAAAACAACCCAGAAGAAGAAGTATATTTTACTATTGGTGCTCGTGAAGGTAGAGAAGATGATATGGCTGATATTGCTACTCGTACTAGAGATATTGAAACTAAATACCCAAACACATCAGTAAAAGTAATTACTACTCCTGATAGTAGTATGAGTGGGACTAATGCTAGAAAAGCAATTAAAGATCCTGAAGAATTTACTAAATATCTCCCAGCAGAATTACCTCAATCTGAAAAAGAAACTATTTATAATATTGTAAATAAATCAATGTTAGAAAATGTAGCTGATAATCATGATGGTAAAGCTGCTCCTTATGGTTCTGGGTATGAAAAAGTAGACGAAAAAAAAGACCCTAAAAAAGGTACAGGTAAAAAACCTAAAGGTAGTAGTCGTAGATTATACACAGATGAAGATCCAAAGGACACTGTAGGTATTAAATTTTCTACTAGACAAGATATTGTAAATACTTTAAATAAAACTTCATTTAAAGCCAAATCACATGCTCGTCAATCTCAGATTATTAATCTAATACATCAAAGAGTAAGAGCAGCGTATGGTAGAGCTAAAGATCCAGCTGTAAAAAAACGTTTAAAATCAGGTTTAGATTACATTACAAATAAAAAAGAAGCATCTAAGAAAAAAACACAACGTTTAAAAAAACAAAAAAATGAAAGCTTTGCTTCTACTTTTGGTGGTGGAAGAAGTAGATATAGAGCTATTGAAAAAAGAGGAGACAAATACTATTATGTACAAGATAACCCATTCTCCCCAGGTATAAGACAAGAATTTGGTCCTTATAAAACAAAAGACCAAGCTAAAAAGAAGATGAATTCATTTCCTCCTTCTCAAAATTATAGAGATATAGGTGAAGGTGATACTTACGAAAAAATGGCTGCTAAAGGTAAAAAAGCAGGTAGTTTAAAACAGGGTACAGTTAGAAAAAGATTGGGTATTCCTAAGGATAAAAAAATCCCATTATCATTGATTAATAAAGAAATAGCTCGTTTAAAAAAGATGGATAAAGATCCTGATAAAAAAGGTGCTCAATTAGGTGATAAAAATCAAAAATATTATAAAGCATTACAGTTGTCTAAAACATTAAAAACTACAACTAATGTAAATGAAAATGCTTCATATTCTAAAGAAATAGATATTAGAGGTAAAATCGATCAATTAACTCAACATATGATCGATAAAGGGTATAATATTGAACCATTACCTGCACTTGAGTTTGTAGATGGTGATACTGAAAATGCGCGTGATTTCTTCGGTAAAACCGCATACTATGATCCAAACACACAAACCATTGTTTTATATACTGAAGGGCGTCATCCCAAAGATATCGTGCGTAGTTATGCGCATGAAATGATTCATCACATTCAAAATTTAGAAGGTAGATTAAGCCATATTACTACTACAAATACTCAGGAAGATGATTATTTAAATGATATTGAAGCTGAAGCTAATTTAAAAGGTACAATGACGTTTAGAAATTGGACTGATAGTTTAAGGGAAAATTTAAATGAAGGCCCACAATTTGGTGTTTTATATCATTTTACACAAGAATTAGAAACAGTTTTAAGTGATGACAGATTAAGGGCTCCTATAAGTTTAACTCGTAGTTTAGATTCATATGTTACACAATGGTTAGGAGATCAACCTTATTTTATTTTTGATAAAGATAAATTACTTACTAAATATAAAATTACCCCATTCAAAGACACCTCAGATAATGAAGAATATGAGGATATAAGTCAATATAATGAAATGGAAGAAGTAATTAAAAAGGATATTACAAATTTAGCTAGATATACAATTAAAGTAGTATTACCTTATCCTGATAAAGATTGGGAAGATGCTTTAAAAGAAAAAAGTATACCTTATGAAATAGGCAAAAAATTAAATGAAGATGGTCAAGAAACATCCGATGCAAATATGGATGATTATAAGAAGGAAAATAATCCAAGTGGTAAAGTAAAAGATCCATTTGGTTTAAATGCTTATGCTTATGAATTAGCTTTAGGTTTAGAAGAAGAAATTATAAATGAAGGTGTTTATGATTCATTAGTAACTAAACTTACTAATCTTACTATTAAAAAATGGATAGCTGATTATAAAGCAAATCCAAAACTTAAACAATCATCTATTGATATAGATATTGACGAGGAAGATAGTAAAGGTAGAGAAATCGAATTTAATTATGTTGGTCGACTTATATTTGATAAAAAAGTTGATGGGTATGAAGTAGATGGAACTTCGAACAGTGGTGAGGAAGAAGATAAATACCCATTTATAGCTACTCTATTTACTATAAACCCAGAAGTATTACCTCAGGCATGGTCTAAACTTTCAGCTGATGTTTCAGATGTTGTTAGACATGAAATTGAACATTTAACTCAATCTGGGGATAATTTAAGAACAGGTAAATATAAAGATGATGATCTCCAAATTAGAGACATGATTAATAAATTAAAAGTATTACCTTATAAAAATTATTATCTATTAGATAAAGAAGTAGATGCTATGCTTCAGGGTCTATATTTAAAAGCCAAAAAAACAAAAAAACCATTTGCTGATGTAATTAATAATTATTTAGATATTGCTCCTGGTATAGAAACAGCTGAAGATAAAGAAATGATATTAGATCTTTGGAGAAACAGAAGAAAGGCATTATCTTTACCGGTATTTGAAAATGAAGAAAAGGTTATGGACTATAAAATACATCTCGATATGGATGGGGTTATTACTGATTTTAACTCCCAATTTAAAGAATTAACAGGTGTAGATCCTAATGAATTTGAGGCTAAATATGGAGTAACAGGTTTTTGGGAAGCTATTGATAGAGCTGGTGTAGGTTTTTGGCGTGGTATGAAATGGATGCCTGATGGTAAAGAACTTTACGATAAAGTATCTCAATATAATCATATGTTATTATCATCTCCTTCAAGAGGTGAATCATCTAAAATAGGTAAACGTTTGTGGAGACGTGATAAAACTCCAAATACAAAATTAACATTAGCTTATTCAGCTAATAAAAAGAATTATGCTGCTCCTAATCATATTTTAATTGATGATAGAGCAGATAATATTAATCAATGGGAAGCTGCTGGTGGTATTGGTATTTTACATACTAGTACTGCTTCAACTCTTGCAAAATTAAAAGAACTAGGTTTATGAGTCAAGATAACGTTTTAAAAAAAGAATTTAAAAAACAAGATGTTCAACGTCTACGTAATGTATTAACAGGTAAAGCTGGGGAACGTACTACTGAAGGAGTTGGGTATACTAAAGCAAAAGATTTCCATAAGGAAGGTGATGTTTGGACTGAAATGGGTCGTGAATGGACCATTAAAGATGGTTTAAAACAAAATATTACTAAATTAGATAAAGCAAAATCATTAGCTATGCCTATGTTTTGTCCATCATGTAATAAAGTAATGAATCATGCTCATGATAAAATATTTTGGGCTACTAAAAGATATTGTCGTAACTGTCAAATTGATTTTGAAACTGATCTTAAAATAAATGGTCAAAGCCAAGACATTTCTCAAAATGCCTATGCTCAATATGAAATTTCAGTTATTAATGAGGGTATAGAAAAAACTAAACAGGGCTATAAAGCATGGGTAGAAGAAATGCTTAATACAAATAATACATCCTTTGTAACTGAAGCAGGTGATGTAGAAAATTGGAAAGGTGGAGTAAATAAAAAATTAGCCCAAAAATCAATGGATGAAGCATTCGAAGCTTTAGATAAAATGAAGATTAACCCTAAGTCATAATATTTATCACCATGAGGTATACTAAAGAACAAAATATTATTCATGTTCCTAAACCAGAAAAAAAACAACCAGAAGTAAAAATTCAAAAAGATGAGTCAATTCAACGTCCACAAGTGGAAAAACAACCAACTTCTCAAAGAAGCGGGGATGTTAAACGAAAATCAAGTAAGTCAAGTAGCTAAAGCTATTGATGGTGCTATTTCATCTGTTGATGATAGTTTATCATATAAAGTACTTGCTTCAGCTGTAGCCAAAATTCTTAAAGATGAATATGGCTCTCATAATTTTGTTCCTTTTATGGAAATACTTAAGGGTGAGTTAGGTATGGAAGAATCGTTAAATGAAGAAAAAGACATTCCATCTTTTTTAGAAGATTTATCCCAAGAATTAAAAGGTAAATATCCTGAATTAAAATTTATTGCTGATAGTAAAAAAATTGAAGTTATTGGTAGTAATCAAGATAAAGCAGATTTTGCTAATGATAATCAAAGTAAAAAGTGGGGAAATGATTTTGTAACTTTTGACATTGATGACGATGATAGAGGTTATATGGTTAGTATCACTAGAGTTAATACACTATAATAATGAAAGACTTAAATAAAATACAAGAATTTTTTTCAAAACCCTTAAATGAAGTAGAAATTGGAGATAAAGTTAAAATTGACAAGGACTATGGTGGTGGTAAAGGTAAAATAGAAGATAAAGTAGGTTCTTTTGTTATAGTAAACGGAAAATCATACCACGAAAGTGATGTTGAAAAAATAGGTTTAGAAGAAGGAACACCCGCTGACGATGGCATAGCAGCTGCTGGTGGTGGTACTCCTGCTGATCAAGGAAAAGTAGCAGCTAAATTAAAAGAAGGAACAAGCAAGTACAGAAAAGGATATTCCAATCAAAAAGGATTTTCCCCACAACTAGTTTCTCCTGAAAACCCAAGAGGTAAAACTGATGGTTTAACCACAGATACAATGAATAGAATCTTAATGAAAGTAATTCAAGATTTAGATGAATTAAAACAATTAGGAGAAGGCATGATTGAAGAAAAACTTTGTAAAAAAGGTCAGGCATATAGAAAGAAAAGAATGGCAGCAGGAGAAAAATCATCTGCTTATCTAAATGGTCGTGCTGTTAAAGTATGTAAAGGTCAAATGAAAGGATAATGAAAAATTTTGATCTAAGAAAATATTTAGCTGAAGGTAAACTTACCGAAAATATCCCAGTAGAAGAAATGGAAAGCTTTGCTGAAGGTAGAGGTGAAGGTGCTGAAAAAATAGCAGATAATGCTAAAGAAAAAGGTGGTAATTCTATGTTAACATATCACCATTTTAAAGTTAAAGCCCCTTACTATAAAGAAGCATCAGATGGTGATTTTGATAAAGATAAATTTACTGAAGAGTACAAAGGGTTTTTAGAAAAACTTTATGAATCTACTAAAGACGGTATGGATATTGACCCAATAGCATTTCAAGAAGTTATGGGTAAGATTGAAGTTTTAGGTGAATTATTAATTGAAAATAAAGATCCATTAAACGAAGCTGAAGAAGAAGAAAATAGTAATAGAGTACCTGAAGCCGAATTAATTTTACCTAGAGGTAAAAAAGTTGTTTTACAAGCTGAAGAACAAGATTATCAAAGAGGATTAATTGTAGAATTAACAAATGAAGGTGGGTATAAAATTAACTACTGGTATGGTGAGGATGTTAGAATCTATCCTGCTGAAGTAGAAGTTGATGGTGTTTCTATAAAAGATGATGCTAATGAAGTTTACATTAAATTCCACCCAGAATTAGAGAAATAATGACACGAGAACGAGTACAAGAAATAATTAATGAATCATTACGCGACTGGTTTAAAAAAGAAAACTGGGTACGTATTAATACTTCTGGTAATATTACTGGTCCTTGTGGTACAATGAAAAAAGGTAAAGCAACTACTAGATGTTTACCTAAGAAAAAAGCTCAATCTTTAACTAAAGCAGAAAGAAAAGCTACAGTAGCTAAAAAAGTTAGAGGTAGTAAAAAAGGCAAACAGTTCGTTAAAAACATAAAACCAGCAAAATATAAAAAAGGGACGTATCAGTCCAAAAAGTAGCCATATTTATCACATATATATAAAAAATAACATTATAATGAAAAAATCGGAATTAAAAGAAATGATCAAGGCAGCTATGGTGTTCGAGGCTGAAGATTCTAAAAAAGGAAATAAAGAAGAACAAAAGCGTATGGAAGGTGCTATCCGTGATGATAGAGACCACATCAAAGATCTTGAAAAAGATATCAAAGATAATGAAGAAAAATTAGCTAAGCTAAAAAAAGACTTCAAAGATGATGTCAACGAAGGTGGTAAATACTATGAAGACGACATGGACGAAGAAATGCGTAAAGACGACATGGACGAAGAAATGCGTAAAGATGATATGGACGAAGCTAAGTATTATGAAGATGATATGAAAGAAGCTGAAGAAGTTGATGTTGAAGATAACGAAGACATTGATGTTGATATCGAAAAAGATATTAAAGTTGACGACGAAGAAAAAGAAGTTGACATTGATGTAAAAGCTTCAATGCCTGGTGAAAGCGAAGATGTAGAAGAAGTACAAGCTTTACTTATGAAAGCTCAAGAAGCCGCTTCTGATTTAGGTGATGAAAAATTAATGGATCAAATTGGTAATACAATTACTTATTTTACCCGTTCTCAAGTTGCCAGAGTAGATGAAATGGATTTAGACATGGAATTAGATCCAACAGATGTTACTAAAATCAGCCCAGAAGCAGCAGCTGTAATTGGTTTAGGTGAAGAAAAAGACGACATGGACGAAGCTAAAAAAGACGACATGGACGAAGCTAAAAAAGACATGGACGAAGAAATGCGTAAAGACGACATGGACGAAGAAATGAAATCTAAACTACCTGATTCAATCGCAGCCGCAGAAAGAGTTCAGATAGAAAAAGACGCTAGAAAATCTAGAGGCGATATTAAAGAAGAAGAAGTTAAGGAAAATCTTAACGAAGTAAAGCGCATGCAAAAACTTGCAGGTATTATTAAGTAATAATTAATTAGAAATAAAATTTATATTTAAGATGAACTCGAACGAAATTTATACTCAAATGGCTACTTTGTGGGCCAAGTTTTCAGAAGAACACGACAAAACCTCTAAAGCTGCTCATGGGCGTGCTCGTAAGCATTTAGGTGAGATGAAAAAACTGGTTACCGATTACCGAAAAGCATCTATCACTGAAGATAAAAAATAAATTATGCTCAACGAAAAGCAACTTACTAAAGCTGAACTAAAGAAACGCGAAGATATCATCATGAAAATGAAGAAAAATAAGCGTTCTTTGGTTCAAAAGTATGGTAAGGATGCTGAAGCAGTAATGTATGGTCGTGCAACTAACATAGCTAAAAAACAAGCAGAATCAATGGACAACGATAAACTTAGAGAAATGGTTAAAACCGCTTTAAAAAATCCTAAAAAAGCCGATTTAAATAAAGACGGTAAACTATCTGACTACGAGAAAAAACGTGGTGCTGCTATTGAAAAAGCAATGGTTGATGAAAGTTCTTCAAGTGAAGAAAAACGTATCGCAATGTCTGCTATTAAAAGATTAGCTAAATATAGAGGTGTTAGTACTGATGAAGCTAAAGCTGATTTACTTAGAGCAGTTAAAGAAATGGGTGAATTAGAAGAAGTAGCAGGTCTTAATCTTAACACTACAGATGATGTAGAAGGTGGAGAAGAAATTTCTAATCCTGATGCTAATGTAGCAGCAACTTTAGGTGCTATGGATGTTTTAGGTTTAGAAGAAGGACATAGTTTATCTCAAGAAGATTTAGATATATTAAAAGATTTAGAAAGTAAAACTAAAACCAGCTCTCCAGCCAAAAAAGTACTTCAATCCCTTATTAAATCAAATATTAAACAAGGAGATTTAGGAACGAAAAAAGTTAAAGAAGATATTGATTTAGGTCATGAAGACAACGAACCAGGAATGATTAAAGCAGAGCTTTATCAAATTGGAAGTTGTGCAATGGATTTATATAAAATAATGGATAACCTAGAAGATACAGGAAAAGAAATTGATCTTCCATCTTGGTGGCAATCCAAAATTACAACTGCCGAAAATAATATAACAAGTGCTAAAGAATATCTTGAATTCGAGCTTAAAGAGCCTGCAATTGATGCTATGGTAGATACTCTTAGTGAAAATGAAGATTCTACAGACGAAGCAGAAAAACTTATTATTAAAACCTTAGAAGATGAAGGTGGAGCTGCTGGATTAGATCCTTTAGTTAAAGCAGTAAAAAAATTAGACATGAGTAAAGATGATGTAGTTTCTTTACTTAAAAAAATGGCTAAAGTAAAACTACATAAAAACGGTGATTATATTTTATTTCCAGTAAACGAAGGTTTACCTAAAGGCTATTGGGATAAAAAGATGGATGCTAAAGATGAGATTAAAGAAACTCTAAATAGTGAAGCATTTGGCATGGCTGAAAGAATTATTGATTCTATTGGTGCTGAAAATGCAGTTAACGAATTAGTTAGAGCAATGTCAACTGATGATGCTAAATTTTACTTGGGTGCAATAATTAAAGATTATGGTATTGATAGTATGGTTAATATAAGTGAAAAAAACGAAGTAGACGAATCATACAAAACTTTAGTTAACAAAATCAAAAAGCAAGGTAAATCAGAAAAAGCCGCTAAAGCAATTGCAGGTGCTGTTGCATCTTATAAAGCAAAAGGTGGAGGTAAAGGCCCAACCGCTAAACAAAAAGGATAATGACTAAAGAGGAACTAAGAGATAAAATTAAGGTCTTAGTTAAAACAGTCTATAGAGATAAAGTAGCAATTGAAAAAGCTGCAGTCGAATATGACGAGTTAACTAAATTCCCAGAATTAAAGGATGTAATAGTATCTCTATTAGGTCCACAATTTGATTTATTTGTTGCCTCAATTGATTGGGTCGCTCCAAAACCTACTACATTCCGTATTAATCTTAAAAATAACGAAAACTTTTACTTAGTTTATACTCCTAGAACATTCGTTGCTGAGATTGAGGGTAAAAAATATTATTTACTTAACTTAAATGAGCAAGAAAATGCTGAACAAGCAATTGCTCGCATGTTAAGATATGGTGCTCCTGATATAGGAGGAAAACAAGATGCTTCTGAATTCGATACAGGAAGTACAGGCGGTGATTTTCCAGGTGGTGATGAAGAGGTAGATGTAACTGTAGACGATACAACAGACGTAGAAGTATAAAATAAAATAAAATGACAAATTTCGATTTAACAAAATATTTAGCTGAAGGTAAATTATTTGAAGAAGAAAAATATAGTGGTGCTATCATAAGAAAAGGATCAAGTGATAAAGCTAAAGAAGATACTAAAATAGTAAGACAGGCTTTAAAAAAGGCAGGTATTAAATTTACCAATAGGGGAGAATTTGGGATGGATTTTAAAGATGCAGATTTAGCTCAAATAAAAAAAGTAATAGCAGGTGAAAAAGTTGGTGAGTTTGTTGTATCACGTGATGTAAATGAAGGTAAGCTATAAAATAAAATATTCAGCCTAACATGGATGTATTAGATAAATTTTTTCAACAATACGCTTACAAATTTGATAAAGGATATCCTGACATGAATAATGAGCAGGATATTGCTTTGTTAGAATCATTATTTAGTAAAGTATTAGGTGAAAATTTTAAATTATCTGAAACCGCATTATCCCCATCTGAATTAAGCAAAGATGCCACACTCCCTGGAGGTGTTAAAACCCCAAGAATTGAAATTT
>Ga0098037_1000764_pt1 | contig 15636 bp, 22 predicted proteins | sample 5_EtaG_FD_75050 | JGI IMG/M metagenome (GOLD analysis project Ga0098037, IMG submission 75050) | Marine viral communities from the Subarctic Pacific Ocean - 5_ETSP_OMZ_AT15132 metaG | ecosystem: Environmental > Aquatic > Marine > Oceanic | place: Pacific Ocean | collected 2015-01-08 | reverse complement strand
TTCGTGGCATATTAAAAACAAGTCAGATGTAGATACATTAGCAGATGAACTGATAGAGTTAGGGGACGAGGAATTTATAAACCAATACAATAAAAACAAATAGAAATGAAACAATTTAGAATTACATTTAGACAAGAGGTTATAGTAGAAGCTAAAACCAAAGAAGAAGCAGAGCAAAAATTTCAAGGTTTAGACTTGGATGATTTAAAGAATGAATTAGGTAATGGTATTATCAAGGAATCGGGATTCGTTGAGGACATATCATTCGATGTGGTCGGAGAAAATTTTGGAGGGCATCTCTAAAAAAATCTTTTTATTTATTTGCAAATGTCGAATTTATTTCGTATGTTTGTATTAATCATTAGGGTAACAAGCTGTCACCCATACAAGCACAGCTACAAACAGGGTTCGGTGTCGCCGACGACACTGCCCACAATACTTAATAATTATGTGTGTAATTATCGTAAAACAAAAAAACAAACCACTATCTCGCGAGGTGGTAAAGACAAGCGCGAGAATCAATCCTCACGGACTTGGTGTTGTATGGCTCGATACATTCGAGGTAACACGACACAAGTCTAATGAGTATGGTGTCTTACTCACAAGTGAGAACAAAGAGCGACCATTCATAGCGCACTTCAGATACGCAACTATCGGAAAGATATCCGTAGACAATACTCACCCATTCGTTTGTGGCAACAAGGCAGACGAATTGTTGATGATGAACGGCACTGCGTTCGGATACGGAAACAATAATATGACAGACACACAGGACTTAGCTATAGAGCTTGGGTATATGCCAAGACAAATGTGGAAAGAGCACTTGAAGATACAAGACAGAAACACCAAGGGCTATTGCAGATTTGTTTCAGTCAATACGCGAACTCGTTCGTTTCAGATATACAACAGAGAGCTGTTCACTTATCGTGACGGAGTGTGGTACTCTAAAGCCAACGTACTACAAGACAATGTCATAGGTGTGTATGGTACGCTAAAGAAAGACTACAACAACTATAACCACTACCTACGCTCGTCAAAGTTTGTAGGCAAGGGACACACTAAAGACAAGTATCCTCTTATCCAAGACGGACTTCCGTATATGGTCAACAAAAAAGGCATAGGACACAACGTAGAGATAGATGTATTCAAGATATCAGACGCGACGTTCACAGCCATTGACCAACTTGAAGGACATCCTCAATGGTATAAGCGAGAACAAATTCCTGTAATGATAGACGGAAAGCAGGTTGTTTGTTGGGTGTACTTTAATCCAATAGAGCTACAGCCATACCATACGTTCTTGAAGACGTACACGCAGATGATACCAAAGAAAAGAACAAGCAAAACTTGGACAAAGACATACAGAAAACCGGTGAAAACATTCAAGGAGTTTAGTCAGATAAGTTTGTTTGACGATTGTCACGCAGATGATACAGGCACTAACTTCAACAGGGAAAAGAAATGTCCCAAGTGTAACACCACAAACCTTGAGTTTGATTCTTGGGCTAATTATTATTGTGAGGGATGTGGTGTGTTCTATCACGAGTCAGATGTTTAGTAAGTTTTACGCTGACTCAAACGGGGAGTGTCGTTCGCGACACTCCTTCCGTATCGGGATGAGTGTCCCGACTGACGATACCAAAAGGTTGAAACGGATTAATAATTAATACTAAACGAAATGAGTATAGTAAACGAAACATTTGAAGCAGGGCGATTGCTCCGTGAACAAATCAGAGAAGCGACAGAGCTTCTACAAGAACACGGCTACAGGGTAACACCGAAAGAGTCGGTAGAAAGAATCAACAACTTAATGTTGCACGTTAAGGCACGAACTGTTCCCGCACGTAGAGGAATAGAACGAATTGAGGAGATACTAAAACAAACAAATGAAAAGGAACGCAACTAACATAGCAGATTGGATAGAGTATTGGGACAACTTTAATATAGAATTGTACCTACGAGTACTCAAAGCCAAGCAAAGAAAATAGTGTCTTCAGCGACACTAAAAAAAATATGAGGGGGGATTAGGTTATGTCGAAATCTTTTCTTATATTTGTTTTATTAATTTATTAAAATACAATTCAATGATACAACTAATTAAGAGTGACGGGAATGTCACAGACAACTTTACGGCAGATACGCTCAAGGAAAAACAAGATGCAGTGGGTGGGTATATAGAGATAGTGTACCCAAACGCAGACAAGGTACTAATAGTAAACGAAGAAGGACTGCTAAAAAACCTGCCGTTCAATGCAAAAGCATCAGAGATTGCAGGTCGGCACATCGTAGGTGATGTCATTTGTTTAGACAGAGAAGACTATCACAAATTTTTAAACTAAAATCAAACACAATGAAATCAATTTATCAAACACAAATCCTCAAAGAAAAGATGAGGATAAAACCAAACGCAGGATTAATACAAAGACTTCAACGTCACTTGGACAAAGACACACCAATGACTAAGTCAATCTTTATAGACACCGGTGTTCTTGTGTCGTCAAAGACATTCCTAAAAGAATACGAGGGCTCAATCAGTAAAGACTGCGAAGCTGTATTAACCTACATTGGTGACAACTTTATTCAGTCACTCAAGACAGGAGAATGGATGGCTTCTATCAATGGCAAGAGAACAAAAAGCAAAGATGTTAAAGCTATTGAGGAGAAGGTATGGAAAAGTTACAAATCTAAATTACAATAATATGTCAAACACAAAAAACAAATCCAACGAGCAGGATGAAGCTCGGAATTATTTTAATAACCTGCTACTCGGCTTTGCAAATACGCAACAGGTAGCAACAAAACCAAAGGAGAATGATAAAAGAAAAAGTGTTCAACACATACGTTAATACAGTGTCACGGAAACTTGATGTACCAAGAGAGGAGATATTCACCAACACAAAGAAAAGAAAAGTGGTGGACGCAAGACAATTAATCTACTACCTGTGTTACACAAGACCAATGCGTATCACATACATAAAAGATTATATGACACGCAATGGATACGAACCCCCGCACTCAACGATACACTACGGAATCAATCAGGTCACAAAGAAAATAGAAAGCGACCAAGATTATGTAGAACTAATAGACCGACTAAAGTAATGAGAAGTATAGAGGAGGTATGGAACGAAGCTATCGCAGATACATTTGCTACAGAGTTAGACTCAAGTGGATACGAAGCAAGGATAGTTTATGGGTGTCGGATTGTAAAGGACAGGCTCACCAATGAGATTGAACTATACAATACAGGACAGGGAGGCGACTACTATCAGAGGTTGAATGAGGAGCAGGAAAAAGTTTTTATAGAAAAAGGTTGGAGGTATGGATGTTATGTCTTATCTTTGTCTAACTATCGACGGAAACTTGACAAGGTTGAGATGATGATTCGTAACGAGATGAATGGGAAAAAGAACCCCAAGCAGATACAAAGTTACAAGACATCAAGAGAGAGTTTACTTAACAAGTACGCAGAAATAAGTAAAAAATTAAATAAAATAAAATGATTGAAAACGGAATCCAATTTGGAGAGATTAGCGATAAAGAATATTACAGAAGAAAAGTAATTAGTCTTGAGCATAAAATCAAAACAGCAGAAAAAGGTACTAAGGAGTACAAAGAATTAATAATTAAATTAAATAAAACAAAAAAGAATTATGGCAACAGCTAAAAAGAAATCAGTGTTTGAAACACTGTCAGCAATCGACGTTACTAATTACGTTGAAAAGAAAGGGGGAATGGATTATCTATCGTGGGCAGTAGCTTGGGGTATACTCAAAAAAACATATCCTAAAGCAACTCGAAAAATATACGAGCACGACCACACGGGACTCAACTTTTTTACAGACGGACAGACAGCTTACGTCAAGGTGGGTATTACTGTGGAAGGAGAGGAGCATATTGATATGCTACCTGTTATGGACTACCGAAACAAATCTATATCCGTGGACAAGATGTCTTCGTTCGATGTGAACAAGACTATCCAAAGAGCAACAGCAAAAGCTATTGCAATGCACGGACTTGGAATCAGTTTATGGTGGAAGAACGCAGAGGATATATCAGATATTAAATCAACTGATACAAAGGAAGCACCGAAAAAAGTGTCGCCCAAGACACCGGTAAAAAACAATCCGACCTTGGAAGATATACCTGACGACAAGATGTTTGATATGTTGAAGTATGTATCTGACCACAAGCACTTGGGCTTTGAGCAGGTGGTAGCAAATATACAGGAGAAGTACAACGTAAACAAAGAGCAGGAGAAAAAAATCAGAGCTGAATTAAAGAAGGGAGGGAAGAAGTAATGGCAGTAATGGTTGAAGTAAAAGAATTGCTACGCAGTGACAAGGAATACTATACAGGAGAAGGAAAGAAGTATCTTTCCAACTCCGACATAGGTACACTACTAAAGAACCCCGAGATGTACGGGGTGTCCCGACCTGACAACAAGAACTTTGCAGAGGGAAGATACTTTCATCAATTAATTCTTGAACCCGAGAAAGCAGAGAATGTTTTGTGGTGTGATTCAGCATCGAGGAATACGAAGATGTACAAAGAATTTATAGCAGAGCAAGGTGTAGAGGTTGCACTACTAAAGGGAGAGAAAGAACATATAGAGAAGCTTGTGAATAAGATGCTTGTCAACTTGGACTTCTACTCTTTAATCAGAGCAAAGGGCAACATATATGAAGAGCCAAGTGTAATGACCTATGAAGGAACTAAATGGAAAGGTAAGGCAGATATAGTAAGTAAAGATTATGTTGTAGACCTAAAGACAACTTCCAATTTAGAAGATTTCAAATGGAACGCACGTAAGTACAACTACGATAGTCAAGCTTATGTATATCAGCAACTCTTCAATAAACCAATGATGTTTCTTGTGGTTGAAAAACAATCCGGAAGATTGGGTATGTTCACAGGTAACGAGGACTTCTATGACAGAGGAAAAGAAAAGATGCACAGGGCTATTGAAGTATGGAATAAGTTTTTCAAACACGGAGATGAGAACAAACTCACTCAGCATTATATCAAATCAGAAATTTAAAAGTAAACCAAGCTCGATGTACCGATGTGTCGGGTGAGGTATTTTTTATCATCGGAATAAATACATATCAATTATGGCGCAAGAAGAAAAAATTTTTGCAGACGGAATGTCTTTCCACAGGAAAGAAAGTGACTACCTAATACCTTTTAACGCGACACAAAGCACTCACTTTGTAGTAGGAAGAGTGTGCGTAAAGACTGAGGACTTTATTGCTTGGTTAAAAGAAAATACCAATTCAGAAGGTTGGTGTAACATCAATGTTAAACAATCCAAAGGAGGTAAATTATACTGCGAGAAGGATACGTGGGAACCAAAGCCACAGAACGCAGAAAAGCAAACTGCTAAAGCGGATGACCTACCGTTCTAACAAAAGGTTATTTGGTTAAATCAATGAGTGTCGTTCGCGACACTCTTTTTTTCGCCAAGAGAATGTTAAGTTTATTTTTATATATTCTTTTTATTGTTCTTTTATTTTATTATTATTATTCTTGTATTATAAATAAAAGTTAACATAATAAGTAACTCCTTGATAATCAGGGAGAAACTTAACACCAAGTTAACACAAGTCAAACACTAACACTAACAAAGATGACAGATTATATCATTACAATATTTAAAAACATTAGGGAAACGGACACTCCTTTCCACAGACCAATCAGCGAAATCCTTAATAGAATAAAGGAAGGAGCTAACAAAGAGCTTGTAAAAAATATACGAGCAGAGAAGAACAAGGCGCAAAGAAACGAACTCAAGAAGGAGTTACCTGCTATATGTTTCTCCGGAAAGTTTGTAAAAAGAAACGACTCTTCGATTCAAGAACACAGCGGATTGATTTGCTTGGACTTCGACGGATACGAAAAGAAAAAAGATATGCTTCAAGACAAGGAGCAGATGACACGAGATAAGTATGTATACTCTGTGTTCATATCACCATCAGGTCAAGGGCTTAAGGTATTGGTGAAGATACCACAGGATGCGGATAATCACGTTAACTATTTCAATGCACTAAAGAATCACTTTAACAACGCACACTTTGATGTAACCTGCAAGAATCTTTCTCGTGTATGTTATGAGTCATACGATGCACTGATATACGTGAATGAGAACTCAAGTATATGGGACAGGATTGATGAAAGAACCTACGAAGAGAAGCACAAGTACAGAGATGCACTAACAATACCAATCACAGATGAAAATAAAATCGTTGACATACTTCAAAAGTGGTGGGAGAAAAAGTATCCTATGGTTGAAGGTCAAAGAAACCATAACTGCTATGTGCTCGCCGCTGCTTTCAACGACTATGGAATCAACAGGTCACTTGCAAAGTATGTACTCAACAAGTACATATCATCAGACTTTTCTGAAAGAGAGATAGTAAGAACTATTGAGTCGGCATACGCAAACACGCAGAACTTTGCAACTAAATACTATGAGGACGAGGACCGAATGAACTCAGTCAAGGCAAAGTTAAGGAGAGGTGTAGCAAAAAAAGAAATCCGGAGTCAGTTAGCAGATTCTCAGCTCGACTCCGAGACAATCGACTCTGTGCTCAAGAGGGTGGACGAGGAGAATCAGGAGCAACAGTTTTGGTCAAAGACAGATAAGGGAGTAATAAAGATTACCCATATACTATTCAAACAGTTCTTGGAAGACAATGGGTTCTATAAGTATTGTCCCGAAGGCGGGAAGAACTACATCTTTGTAAAGGTTACAAACAACTTGATAGACCACACGGATGAGAAGAGTATCAAAGACTTCATCTTAAACTATCTAATAGAGCTTGACGATATCAGCATATACAATTACTTCGCTGACCAAACAAGATTCTTTAGAGAAGAGTTCCTTACATTGCTATCAACTATAGACATCTACTTTATTGAAGATACCAAGAACGCATCTTACTTATACTATCTTAACTGTGCAGTAAAGATTACAAAGGATGATGTAACAACTCTTGACTACTTGGACTTAGGTGGGTATGTGTGGAAAGACCACGTTATCAATCGCAACTTTAATATATGCGGGACAACTCAAAGCTTTAGCTTCAAAAGGTTCATATCAAACATCTGTAAAAACGAGGAGGACAGAGTCAGTTCTATGGAATCAACGATAGGATTTATGATGCACGGTTACAAGAATTTATCTTACTGCCCTGCAGTAATACTTAATGACGAAGTGATATCAGATAATCCTGAAGGAGGTACAGGTAAGGGACTACTAATGAATGCTCTTTCCAAAATGAAAAAGATAGTGACGATTGACGGAAAGTCTTTTCAGTTTGAACGCTCCTTTGCATACCAACTTGTATCAGCAGATACACAGATACTTGTCTTCGATGATGTAAAGAAACACTTTGACTTCGAGCGATTGTTTAGTGTGGTTACAGAGGGGCTGACGTTGGAGAAGAAGAACAAGGATGCAATCAAGATTCCATTCAGTAAGTCACCCAAGATTGCTATAACAACTAACTACGCAATCAAGGGGGCAGGAAATAGTTTTGCTCGACGTAAGTGGGAGCTCGAACTACACCAACATTACAATAAAAACTACACTCCATTGGATGAGTTTGGTAAGTTATTGTTTGGTGATTGGAACGATGATGAGTGGTGTGAGTTTGACAACTATATGGTTGGGTGTCTTCAAGGATACTTAAAGACAGGGTTGGTTGAAAGCAGGTTTGTTAATCTTAAAGTAAGACAACTATCAGCCGAGACATCACACGACTTTATAGAATGGTGCGGTCTGATTAATGGCTCTCAAAGAAACGAAAGACTTGCCATAGATTACAAGATTACAATGGCAGACTGTTACCTTGATTTTATATCAGAGTATCCCGACTACGCACCGAGGTCAAAGATGTCAATATCAAGAATAAAATTCAACAAATGGTTAGTAGCCTATGCCATATACCACACCGGAGCATCACCCGAAGAAGGAAGAGATGCCACAGGTAAATGGATGAGAATGAAAAGACCTGACGAGGTTAATACGCAACGAAGTTTAAACATATAAATCAAACACAATGAAACAATTATTTTTATTTGCATCAGTGATGCTATCAGTAACAGCCTACTCTCAATGGGAGGTAGGAAACTATGTCGACGAGAACGGAGTAGAGACAGGAGAAATCTTTCTGCACCAAACATCTGTCGGAACATTTAGTCAAGGGAAAAAGAAAAGTAAATCCTGTAGCTTTTTTTTAGAACACGATATTACGGACAAAACATTTATAGTTACCGTGTATCCTTTAGGAAAAAACGAAGAAGAGGAGTGGTCAGAAGATTCATTTCAGTGGGCTATAATTAAACAGCCGACAGGAGAACTTAAATCTGTAGAGGCGTATTGTTTCGACGGTATGATATATTTTGAAGACGTGGAATACCAACAAATATTAGATATAATAAAACAAGACGGCTCCTATATATTCACAATGACTCATATAGAAGGGTTTACTAAGACGAATTATAAATTTACATTTAACAATTAATTTATGATACAGTTTAGAGATTATCAAAAAGATATAATAGCCAAAGGCACGGAGATGATTCGTGCCAAAGGCTTTCTCTATCTTGCAATGGAGGTGCGCACAGGAAAGACATTGACAAGTCTTGGTATTTGTGAACAACTCAATGTTGAAAACGTACTATTCCTTACTAAAAAGAAAGCGATGTCAAGCATCATTAACGACTTCGATATGTTATGCCCTACAAACTTTTGTTTGTTCACAATCAACTACGAGTCCATACATAAGATACCAAACTTTAAATGGGATGTGATTATATGTGACGAGGCACACTCAATGGGAGCATTCCCTAAACCAAGTAAGAGAGCGAAAGACGTCAAGACGTTGGTGCAAAAGAACAATCCCTATGTGATACTGATGTCGGGCACACCGACACCCGAATCATTCTCGCAGATGTATCACCAAGTGTATTCCATACCACGAAATCCTTTCAGCGGTTACAAAAACTTTTATAGATTCTGTGATGACTATGTAAACGTCACCGAAAAAAGAATTAACTCTATGACCATTAGAGATTACTCGAAAGGGTTTGATACCATACTGACAGAGATGAAGCCTTACACGGTCTCTTACACGCAAGCTGAGGCAGGTTTCAAAGTGGATACGAAAGAGCACGTTCTCAAGGTGCAGATGAAACCCATCACCCACTCTATAGCAAGTAAGCTATCAAAGTATTTGGTTGTTGAGGGAGATGATGAGGTAATACTTGGGGACACACCGGCAAAGCTGATGCAAAAACTTCATCAAATATATTCAGGCACAGTCAAGTTTGAAAGCGGTAACGCTATGACTTTAGATGAGAGTAAGGCAGAGTATATAAAGGAAAAGTTTAAAGGAAAGAAGATAGGAATATTTTATAAATTTAAACAGGAGCTAAAAGTTTTGATTAACGTATTTGGAAAGGACAACTTGACCACGGAACTGAGTGTCTTTGACGACACTGACAAGTCAATAGCCCTGCAGATTGTATCAGGCAGGGAAGGAATCTCCCTACGAAAAGCTGACGCATTAGTGTACTACAACATAGACTTTAGTGCAACAAGTTATTGGCAGAGCAGGGACAGGATGACAACCAAGGACAGGCTTGAGAGTGATGTCTATTGGATATTCAGCGAAGGAGGTATTGAGGGTCAGATTTACAAAGCTGTAACCAAGAAGAAGGATTATACCGTTCGTCATTTCAAAAGAGATTTACTATCTTTGATTGGTGACGGAGCAACAGATACAAACAAAAAGAATAAAAGAACTTGAGGAGCAGGGCTACTATGTAATTAAGTTAATCAAGACAAATAAGAATGGAATCCCCGACCTCATCGCAATACCACCTGAATCAGGCGTTGTGTTTAGCGAAGTAAAAAAAGAGGGAGGGAAACTGTCCAAGCTTCAAGAGTATAGATTAAAAGAACTTAAAAACTATGGTAGAACAGAGGTTTATAGAGGGTAAGAATATTCCTTACGAGGTTGACGATTGGTTTATCCAACAGATAAAAGACATACCAATGGACCACGCATTTAATATAGCCACGCAAATAGTAAAGCAGGTGTACGACCTGCCCGAGAAAATTGGTTGGTCACAGGTAGTAGCAGGCGTGTCTCACGTAGAAGGTGAAGCATTTTTCTTTTTGCTTGAATACATTAATGAGCCCGACGAACTGTGCGTGTTCTTAGCTGTTGAGGAAATTGATGTTGACACATACTTAGATTATATATTAGAAAACAATACACTTAAATTAAATACCAATGAATAGAAACAAACACTTAGAAGAAAGATTAATCAACATTGTAAACACAAGCTTCAATGTTGACGTAAGAAAAAAGAACAGAAAAAGAGAGGCAATAGACGCTCGTAGTATAGTATGTAAAATATTATACGACCACGGATACACCAAGACCAATATTGCCAAGGTTTTAAACCAACATCACGCGACTGTGGTTCACACCCTTAAGATGTTTCCTATTTATATAGAGCAAGACGTTTTACTGCGCTATAGATACGACCAATGCAGAGAAACCTATTGTGTAGAGAAGAAAGATTTAGAGTTTGATGTGTTTGATTTTAGCAACATCGAGTCTCTTCGTAATGAGATAATCAGATTGAAAATTGAAAATAAATCTTTGATTAATGAAAATAAATCTTTACATTCGTTAACAAAGGAACAGGTTAAGTATGCCCCACTACTTAAAATTTTCAAAGAGAGAGTCACGGATAAAAACGTAGACACCTTTAGAAAAAAACTAAGAGCAATAGCTAACGGTATACGTCAAAATTAAAATATGAATTCATCAGCAGTCGAACAAAGAAGACTTACACATATAAATGTGCTGATGGAACAATTCTATTCTCATAATGCTAATATATATGAGCACCTTGTAGACAGAGAGGTGGATGAGTGTAGGGAAGAAGTGGAGTCCTTTATTGCAAAACTAAAAGAACTACAACAATCCCTGACAGATGAGCTGTAAGGTTTGTTTAAAATGCGGTGAATCTAAACCAATAGAATATTATTGGTCTGCAGGAATAAAGAACGGTAAGCAACACCAACGAAGAACCTGTATAAACTGCTACCGACAAGTAAAAAAGAATTACAAGAAAAGAAAAAAAGAGTGGTATACCAATCTGAAGAAGAACCTGAGCTGTGACAAGTGTGGTTACTCCAATCTTACACATCCCTCGTTCAGCTCTAACGCTATTCAGTTTCATCATCCTAATGACGATAAAGAGTTTACCATTGGAGATGGAATCCATACGGGTTACTCTCGTAAAAGAATTGTAGAAGAAATTAAAAAATGCACGGTGCTTTGTGCAAGGTGCCACGCAGAAGAACACGATAACTTAAATTAAATATATATGTCTTATTGCCCGGAATGTAAAAAAGAATTAGTGTGGGGAGGTGACCACAGCTACGAGGATTATGGAATCTCAGAGAAAGAAGGAATAGTTTCCAACCTTACCTGTAAAGATGAGGACTGCGAGGTTGATACCGTAATAGTATACAAGGATTTTGAATGAGCAAAAATTATTTGAGTACCTAAAAAAGTATTGGGTAGACCTTGAGGACTCAGAAGAAGAGACGTCGAGATATGACTGCTATAGTAAATCAACACGGACTCGAATAGAATTAAAGTGTCGTCGAAGACACTACGATACTCTGATGATTGAAAAAGGAAAGTACGATTACCTTATCGACAGGCACAGGAGTCACGGAGAGATACCACTGTACATCAACTCTACCCCTCAAGGAATTTACTGCTTTGATTTACGAAACGATATAGGTGATTGGATAACGGACAAACGAATGCCAAAGCAAACTGACTTTGAAAATAATAATAGAACACAAAAAACATACTGCCTGCTGCCACTATCTCAGGCTATTACAATAAAGAATATGGACAAGAAAACAAAAGCAATTAAAAAGTTTGTGGAAAGGTTCAAGGGTGCTTACAAGAAGTTAGACCCTGCTGACATTGACTACAGGATATCAGACAAAGACGGAAACATTATTGCCTATGCCGAGGTAACGGTCATCACTAAGTACATTGCCAACTGCTACCCTCTTACAGTTCACTCTTCTAAAGCTGTTAAGCTGTGCTCAAAAAGATTAAACCCTGTTTTGATATGGGCATTGGAGGACGGAATATTATACGCAAAGGTATCCGATTTGGTGGGGGAGGTCAAGTGGGATAGAGACGAGCTGATGCTATACTATCCTAAACAAAAGACACTTAAATACGCAAAGTATTATTAACTATATCTTCGCTTCGGTGGTCGTAGATTCTTTGGCTTCTTTGTGAATCCATCGGTCAAGTGATAGTATCTCACCTGCTTGTCTGTAAAAACCTTACCGCTCGGGCTTTCGTATTTCTTTTCTCCTATCTTTTTAAATGGCATACTTTTTATTTATCTTTTTTACCCCCTTCCTGTACATAGTCACTGTAGTTCAACAACTTTAAAAGGAACTGTCCCGCATCATCAAAGTCTCCCGCCGCTATGTCTCCGTAGTTATCTATTACGTTGTCAATTTGTCGGGCAGGAATACCAAGCAGATTGAATAACCCGAAGCTCATCTTGTCAAAATACTTGTCCTTTGTTTCCTGTTTTTGAGCTGCGTTCCATTTAGCAAAATTTATTATAATACCCTGAGCCTCTTGATATAGAGGAATGTTTCTGAGTTTACCTGCCCACGGCTTGTTCTCAAGACCATCAGCAACTCCTGCTATTATATCTCCTATAATAAACACCGACTCAATATTTCCTAACAACAAAGACCTTAAAGATAGAAAGTGTTCAGTGTCGTCCTCGTCCCAATCTTGTGCGAGACCCGGTAAACCTAATGCTACATACTTAAAGAACGTTGGCACAACAAAATGATACGTCACAAAGGTTCTGATGTTATCCCTAAGACTTCCTTTACCCGTCTCATTCATTAGCTTGGGGTCCATTGTTTGAGCAAGCTTGGTGAGCTTTCTTGATATCTCCCGAAGAGCATACAGCTCTTTTCTATATAGTGCTCTTGGACTTGAGGTGAATAATTGAAACGACCTCGTCAATGCACTATCTGTTGAGAAGTGGTCTTTGTCCTGTATGTCTGAAGACTGCTGAGTAGAAAGAATTTGTGGAACCGTTTTCTTTATTGCATAGTCTTTTATCTCTTGCTCTGTGGCGTTAGGGTTTTTCTTTTTGTATTCTGCCTTGTAGTAAAGATAGTTAGGAATACTTCCCATTACACCACCCATATCACCTGCCTTTACAAGATACATCATAAAGTTTCTCACTTTATTATATTTCGTCTTGCTGATTGTACCTGTCTGCTGTGGTCCTAAGACGTCTGCCTCCTTGCCCTTTTGATACATCTCTAATATCTCAGCAAAGTCATTTCGCTCATATCTATTCTGAAGCTCGGGAGAGTTTTCGTACATCTCCTTCCAAGTATTGTTCCATTTTCCTACGCCATTTGCTTTAAAAAACACATCCTCGAAACCGTATTTCACCCAATTTCTATACCCAATATAATCCGCAAACGCTAAAGAAGAGGTCATCTGCTTTAACGCTACAGTAGGATTCAATCCAAGTTTACTTATTGCAAACGCACTTGTAGCTTTAGTAAACACAGGATGGTCGGAAGTGAGTCTTGCGTTTCTTCTTTGAATTACTTTCTCCAACATATCCTTCAGCACATTATAAGTATCGGCATCTGTGTAAGAGGTAATACCCTCTTTTACCAATCCGTCTGTATACATCTTTGATACATCATTCATATTCTCTCCATACGCTCTGAAGTATTCCATCTCATCAATGTACTGCTGAAGCATATTGTCTCCACTCACGGTTCGTATAGACCTCTTGTTGTTTATTCTCATCATTGTAGATTGGCTACCCACACTTGTGCGATAGGAGTTAGCCACTGACATTACATCAGACATCTCCTCAGGTCCCCCTTCTCTAACTAACCTACCTGCGTACTTGCTATTCCAAGGCATATTAGTTCGGTATATTTTTTTGTATACCTCATTGTACCTTTCATAGACCTCAGGGAAATATTGTTCGACCTGCCAATCAGCCCACTCCCTAACCTTCGGGTCAAGCTTCTGATTCATCTGTTTCATTATTTCTTCTGAGTTAAACCCATCAAACTTAGTGACAAAGCCCGGATGATTTGCGGGGTCTTTATATTGATTGTACAAATAATACATTTCATTTTGACTGTATGTCTCTACCAACCCGTCAATCTCTTTTTGAATTCTTCTTTTTTCTGCTTTACTATTGGTCCTGTTTAGTTTACTTTTCAAACTATCGTATCGTGCTTGGTCTAATATTATCTCTACATTTCTCTTTTGATTTCGCTCTGATATTTGTACATATTTCTTACCAAATATTCTTTTAGCATTCTGCTCAAGTATATTAAACTGAACTTGTGCTCCGCTTCTATATGTTCTTCGAGAGTCATTCAGCTTCTCCATAATTAGCTTGTAAGAAACTCCTCCAAAGTTTTCTCCCTGACCTTTAGACACCCTGCTAACTAATCCCTCTACAGATTCTACCCTTTTGTTAACCCAACCAAACAAAAATCCTTGAATATTTTTTACAATCTTACGAGCTTGCTGCTTGTCTCTTCTATTGTCTCTCTCTCTTAACTTTCGTCGAGCCTCGGTAATAGATTTCTTATCATTAAAATCCACCTTAATACCTGTGACGTCTTCAAAAAACTCAGACTTTAAATTGTTGTATCTTTCCTTCGCCTCTCTAATAACTTCGTTGTATGCGTCTCTCTCAAGTGACAGCATATTTTTTAAGTTGTTTTTTACCTGAGATAATACGTCAGCTTTGTAAGGACTATCGTTCTCCATTAGCAATGCTTGATTGTAAAGTATCGCAACTTCTATATCGTACATTCTTGCTGCGTCCTCAGTGGAAATATCACCCTCGAGATTAGAAAGCTTATCGAACTCCTTTCTCAGTACGTCTATTTTATCTGATATAACCTCAGCATCTGCCTTGAGTTTAGAAAGGTCTGCCTCTATCTTCTCTATCTTTTCTTGGTTGTTGTTTCTTACCGCCCTAACAAGCTGAGCTTGAAGCTTCTCAATCTTGATGTAATCGACAGGGTCAATAGCCAAGTCCTCCTTGATTCTTGACACCCTTTCTACCGCTTCAGGTAAAAGGTTAACACCCTTCTTACGTCCACCCTCATCCTTCACTGTCTTAATAGAAAGCGTCTTGTTGATTGATGCAATGGTATCGTCTACTCTTTTCTGAGTGATGAGCTTGGTAACTTTATTCATTACCATTCGGATGTCATCATCAGGCTTGACCGCAAGCGACTCAAAGTTTTGGTAGAACTTTGCATTAGTTATCTCACTTATAAGCTGTGTTACTTCTTTGGATTCCCATTTTGTTTTAGGGAAGTTTTTTCTAACAAACAATCTCAACTGTGTTTGTAAGTTAGACAGCTCCTTGGCTCCTTTTCTTCTTGGTCTTACAGTCTCTCTCATCACCTTAATATCGGCGGCGACATCTGTGTTTTGATTTATCTGAAGGTTTGCATTCAATGCAATCAATAGATTCTTTTGAAGA
>Ga0098037_1000758_pt1 | contig 15671 bp, 21 predicted proteins | sample 5_EtaG_FD_75050 | JGI IMG/M metagenome (GOLD analysis project Ga0098037, IMG submission 75050) | Marine viral communities from the Subarctic Pacific Ocean - 5_ETSP_OMZ_AT15132 metaG | ecosystem: Environmental > Aquatic > Marine > Oceanic | place: Pacific Ocean | collected 2015-01-08 | reverse complement strand
CTTCACGTCGTTGTCTATCTTTGCATGTACCGATTGCGGCGCGACTGGTGTACTCGGGTTTGATAGTGGGCGCGACTATAAAGAAGAATGTGGCCGATGTAATGGCGCGGGTATGGGCTGGTCATGGAATCATAAGGACGACCTATAGCCGCGTAGTCTCATAGCCGAATAGACTAGACCCTTCGATAAAAGAGAGGCCTTCTTTTGTCGGGGGGTTTGGTGCGTCTAGAGTTTGGTGTGTTGCGTGGTATGCGTGGTCCGTGGGGGGATATGCGCGGGGAAAGCTGGCGGGGGCAGCGGGGGCATCCCCGGCGGGGGCGTATGGTGTTGCTTCCGCACACCTCTGCTCAACACGATGTCAATTTTTTGCAACCTCAAGGCATAGTTCGATTTTCGAGCCACCTGCTACCAGACTCTCTATTTGGATACAGCAGCGGGTAGGGGCGCGTGCTCTATGCGAGGAGCCCTTCTGCTGATAGTCCAGTTCCAACCTCGTTTGTAACCAAAACACAATTATGGTTACATTTGGTTACACTTTTGGTTACACTCATTGTAGGGGTTAGCCCTAGCTTATGAAGCGTTTGTGTGTCTTTGTAACCATGTAACCATTTTTCCTTAATAGAGTACATAGTCTTTTTTAATAAAAACCCAGTTCTTATAAGCAATATAAAAACGCTATACACCTACTATAGGAGAAAAAACGGTTACACGGTTACATTTGCTTATAAGTAAGGTAGAAGCCTAGATAAAGTGTAACCAAGTTTGGTTACATTTGGTTACGTTTGGTTACACATTTTCTACATGTCGTCTCTTGTCGTCTTCTGTCATGTATGTTACCCGTTGACCGGAGGTGAGTATGAATGAAGTTGACAACCCGTTGTTCACAATACCAGAAGTAGCTAAGTTCCTAAACGTGAGTGAGCGAACAGTACAGCGATTAATTAAAAAAGGAGACCTTAGTGCAGCTAAGGTAGGTCGTCAGATGCGGATCTCACGTTATGCGTTAGATCAGTTACTGCGAGAGGGCAATACCGCTAGCCCTTCCACTGGTAAGCCTGACCACACTACACTGTTCTAGGAGTTAACGTGAAATACACAGCAGATGTTGCTGCCATCGAGGCGGCATTCCGGGCTATTGTTGAATCCGGGACAATAGTTGAACTCCGAGCCCTTTCTGTCCCGTGCGATGACGGAATCAAGCGCACATTCAGTGGATTCTTCAACGACATTGGACTTTTGTCCCAAGCCGCCGCTTCATTATCGGACCAAGGGGCGAAGGGAGTCTACTTCACCCCTAACCCTATAAAGGAAAGCCGTAAGACCCAGAACCTGAACACTCTCACTGTGGGATCACGGGGCAAATCCGCCAAAGATTCCGACATCGAGGAGATTCGGTGGCTACTCATCGACATCGACCCCACCCGAAAGGCCGGATTGTCCGCAACCGTCGAGGAGAAGAACGATGGTAAGCTAGTTTGCCAGCAGGTTCTACGTTATCTCACCAACGAAGGGTTCCCGTCCCCACTACTGGGCGATTCCGGCAACGGATACCACCTCCTTTACCGCGTTTCGGGGGTTACTTCCGAAGTAATTAGTGATTTTTTGGTACACCTCGGGCAAATGTTCGATACTGACGGAGCGACAGTAGACCGCACGGTATTTAACCCCAGTAGAATCTGGAAGGTGTACGGAACGTGGCCTCGTAAAGGTGACAATGACGCAGCAAGGCCATGGCGCGAAGCTAAGCTGTTGAATCCGGCAGAAGTTCTGGCCCCAGTTTCAACGCAGCAGCTAACGGGCATCCTCGGAGAGGCTTCTACTAAAGACAACAGCAATCCGATCTTCGACTCCTTAGTCTCAGATTCGTTCGACCGACTTGACACTTGGATTGCTAAGCACTTCCCGCAACTTGGTGATCCCGTCCAATGGAAAGGAAAGGGGAGACGATGGGTCTTTGATGTTTGTCCTTGGGACGCAAGTCACACAGATAGGAGTGCGTACATCGTCCAGTTCAATGACGGGGGTATTGCAGCCGGATGCCTTCATGAGAACTGCAAAGGTGCAGAGAAGAACGACGCTGGTAAGCATCTCGGTTGGAAGAACCTGCAAGAGCTTGCTGGCGAACCCTTCGACTCCGGTATTGTTACGCTGGCTGCGTCTACGATGGACTCTCCGAATCTCACTGATCTCGGAAATGCAAAGCGGTTGGTACGTTGGCATCAGAATGAACTCCTTTACTGCCCTACTCACGGGGCATGGTATGTATACCGGGACTCTCATTGGAAGAAAGATACGGATGGCGAGATAGACCGGCGAGCGAAAGCAGTGGTTTCTACTATATTTGATGAGGTTGCTGCTGCTACAGGTAAAGCTCTCAAGAAAGCCATTCGGCGTCACGCCCTCTCTAGTGAGAGCGCAAGAGCGATTAACTCTATGATTAGGCTAGCGTCAACCGAAAAAGAGGTAGCAATTGAGTCACATCGCTTGGACGCTGACCCTTGGCTTTTTAATGTTGCCAACGGGACTCTCGACCTTCGGACAGGTAAGCTACAGGACCATGACCGGACAGACTACATTACGAAAAAGAGCCCTGTAAAGTACGATCCCAATGCCACATGTCCTTTATGGGAAGAGTTCTTACTTTATGCCATGGAAGAGGATCAAGATGTGGTGGACTTTATTCACAGGTTCTTTGGTTACTGCCTTACAGGCATGGTTACCGAGCAGGTACTACTATTTCTTGAGGGTACCGGCAGTAATGGTAAGACAACTGCCCTACTCATGATGATGCACATCTTGGGTGAGTACGCTATCCAAGGTGCTCCGGGCCTGCTTCTAGCCAAGACCGGAGAGTCCCACCCTACAGAGGTGGCCGATCTAGAGGGCGCACGCTTCGTAGCTAACTCCGAAGTAGAGAAGGGCAAGCCGTTCGCTGAGGCGCTCATCAAGCAGTTGACGGGTAGTGACCCCGTGAGGGCGCGTAGGATGCGTCAGGACTTCTATCAGTTCATGCCTACGCACAAACTTTGTATTGCAGCAAACCACCGTCCGATCATCAAGGGCAACGACGAAGGCATCTGGCGACGTGTGCTCCGTATCCCTTGGAACCGACAGATTCCTGCACATAAGAAAGACCCCTTCTTCTTGGACAAGCTGAAAGAAGAGGCTCCGGGCATTCTAGCCAAGATGGTTGAAGGCTGCATGGCGTGGCAACAAAACGGACTCGACGCACCAGAGAAGGTGACCCTCGCTACAGGTGCATACCGCGAAGAGATGGACGTGCTCGCAGACTTTATGGCTGAGATGTGTCTTCTGGGTGAGGCACAGTACGTTGGCATGAAAGATCTCTATCTTGTCTATGCTCAGTGGTGTGACGAGTTACGTCAACGCCCACAGAACTACCGGCTGTTCAACCGTCAGCTAAAAGAACGTGGCTACCAGTCAAAGCCAAAGCGGGTAAAAGGCGCGGTTGTCAAGTCATGGCTAGGCATCGGGCTTTCAAAAGACAGTGCCCCCAATACCTTTATGCACTTAAAGGTCGTTGACGATGGAGCTTAAACAATACAGGTTCCTTTCCAGCGACTATGCCAAGAGCCCGCACGTTATGGCACTTCACCTGTTCTATACGGAAAAGTATCCAGCGTGCAAGAGTTGGCCCAAGATGGTTTCTGGTATCACAAGGGTACGGGGGAAAACATTTACTTGGACTACCCCACAAGACGATAGGCCCACAAAAAGTATTCTTGACTGGATTAAGAATACTCCCGTGGTCAAAGACTGGGTAGTCTCACCTCGGTGCCTTGTATCTCCTTCAGATTGGCCCACCGCGATATACCCATCGTTTAGGCATCACTTGATTCCATCACCGTATGAGATCACCAACGTAGACTTGTGCTCTCGCTACCGTGGGCCACCACAGTATCTGAAGAACCTGTACGTCGTTCTCCTCTACGGGATGGGCTTTACAGTTGAAGAGATCGCCGAGGGGATGAAGACAACGGAGGCCGAGGTTCTAAGACGGATGGCCGATGGTATCACAGGGCTGACAGAGATGCCACAGTACCTACTGTGGGCATCAGGGACCAACTTTAATAAAGCGGTCTATCCTGTAAACATTATGCGACTGCCTCTCCAGAATCGTGCTGCTATCGTAACTACACTAAAACGAAACCCGTTTCGTCTTAATAATACACAAGCAAAACTTCTTCTAACCAACCCGTCGTATGTTTCCTACTTGATTTATTCATCACCAAAGCGTATGAGATTAACAAAGGACTGTCGTCTTTACAGAACTGGAGAACGCTAATGGCTCGTAGAAATCGTGGTTCGCAGCCCCGCCCAAGTAGAGCAGCCCCCTCACCGGGAGCTGATTATTCTTCATGGCTCATGCTGGTCCCGAAGGATAAGCGTAAGGAGATAGCCGAGTTTATTAAGGCTCACCCTATCAAGGAATACGATGATCTGGTTAGCTTTGGGTGTACCATCATGGCCGCTCTTATGGAAGGTCGTATCACTCCTATCGTGGCTCAAGAGCTTAGGGCATGGCATGAGCTTAACTTTACGATCCTTGCGACTAAGAACTCTGTAGAGGGGAGACCTCAAGATGCCTACACAGATATTGTAACTGCGTTAGTACAAGTTAAACGTGAAACGAAGAAACTCCGTGGTGATTACTTCAACGCGGAGGAGGTTGTTGCAGATCAAGAACCCGTAGTTATCGAGGCAAAGAGTGGCTGAGAAGAAGAGCAAGGTCAATGAAGCAGGCAACTACACTAAGCCTGCCCTACGCAGACGCCTATTCGCTGCAATCAAAGCAGGTAACAAAGGCGGCGCGTCAGGACAATGGTCGGCTCGCAAGGCCCAAATGCTAGCCAAGCGGTACAAGGAGAAGGGCGGGGGGTATACAAACTAATGGCAAAGAAGGCTCCCCAAAAATCCCTAGATAAATGGACCAAGCAGAAGTGGCGAACCAAATCAGGTAAGCCTAGTACGCAGGGTCCAGACGCTACAGGGGAAGCCTACCTCCCTGCATCTGCTTATAAGAATATGAAAGATCGTACTTACCGTGCAGCAACAGCAGCGAAACGTAAAGCTACCCGTGAAGGTAAGCAGCACGCACGGCACGGGCTCCACAAGGGTAAGAAAAGGTAGTCATGGCAACTCTCCAATCAAAGACTCGCAAAGCCGCACGCAACGCTCTCAAGCCTCGTAAGGGAAAGAGGTTTGTTAAGAAAACTGCGTCAGGTAAGAAAGTGTCTTACGGTCAGGCAGGGAAAGCTAAAGACGGCGGTGACCGCATCCGTCCCGGTACCTCTAAAGGTGATTCCTACTGCGCTCGCTCCGCAGGTATTAAGAAGCGCCTCTCCCCCGAGAAGCGCAATGACCCTAACTCGCCCAACAACCTTTCGCGTAAGAAGTGGAAGTGTCGTGGCTCAAAGAGTATGAAATAATGGCAGATAGAATTCCAGATTATGACGATCCCGGTCCTTCCGAAGTATTGATTCCTACTCTTACGGAGGATGGTGTACGTCAGGTATACGCATCCGACTTAGAGAATTGGTTGGCTAAGAATCAAAATGAGCGACCTCCCGGATCTGGACCCGGTGGTCAGTGGACCGTCAAAGATGAAGCTGCGGCTATGGAGAACTACAGAGACGGCATGGAGTTTGATGGTCGTCCTCCTTACGACGTGCTGGCAGATCGCCTCCTCGATCAAGGCTACGATCTTGCAACAGAAAGACAATCCGATGCCCCGCAAACCGTGCAACAACAACTTAGGAACTTGCGTACTTCTGCGGCACGGACTGCTATGGAAAGTTCGCGACCACAGCCAGAAGCAGAAACTGCTTCTAGTGATAGTCCACCACAGGGCTACATCGTACATCCTGATGGGTTCACCGAATACTTTGAAGATCCGGCAGTCACTGCTCAAGCCGAACGTGACACTGCCGAGTCTATGCGCCAGTACAAGATGGAGCAGGAGAAGAAGCAACGTGATTCACAGGTTGCTAAGGACTTTGCAGATGCAACTGTCGAGGCAGACCAAAAGCAAGCAGACCTTAACAGGCGTACTCAAACTATGAACGCAACGATTAACTCTATCCTTAATGCCGATCAGATAGAAGCAGATCAAACAGAGCGTCGTCGTGAAGCGAACCTGCGTCAGTTACAACAAGAAGGCCCCTCACCTATATCGCCTTTTGGTCCTTTACCTCGATTAATGTATAAGGCGTATGCTAAGCCCAGTGAGGCTGCGAAAGATGTTGCGGGTATTGGAAAGAATGTTGTCGGTAACTTTAGTCCGTTAGATCCCGTAGACGACGCGGCTGGTATGGCAGATGCTCTCTACCGTCAAGATCCCCTAGATGTTGCCGCTGCTGGCGTTGACTACATCCCAGCAGCAGGCAAGGTGGGCGGACCCGTAGCACAATACTACGCAGATGAGATTAAAGATTACTATGGGAATAAACCCGGTGTTGTTGCAGATTACTACAAAGAAGACAAGGATGAAGAGGGTACTCGCCTAGCCTCTATGGGTGGCCAAGGCGTGTCACCAACCGCGGGCTGAGATGGATTTACCTCTTGAAAACGAAGCTCTAGATGCACTCCGTGATCCTGCGATTAGTCTGCGGGCCTATGCCAAGATTATCGATCAAAAGACGGGTGACGAGAAACCCTACGATCCCTTTGCGATTACGAATCGTCTTCAAGAGACTGTAGTCTCGTACTACTCCGAACCACCAAAAACTGAATTTGGACAGACCAAGTGGCTGACTGTTCTTGGTTATCGACAGGGCGGGAAGAGCTTAACCGCTGAACTGTGTGGGTATGTCCGTTCTGCGTATACACCCGGACATGACCATGTTTGTATTGCTGATAACCGAGATCGGGCAGAATACCTCCACCGTCGTATCCACTTAACGCATAGCAAGTGGCCAGAACCTGTACGGGCACGGACGGTACCGAACCGCGAGGTAAGGCAGTTGACTTTTCAGCACGGCGGGAAGATGCGCGTGCTGTCTGGAGAATCTGGTGCAGTAGGTATTGGTCAATCACCGGATAGTTTCCATGGTTCCGAGCTTCCTTATTGGCGGAATGCGGGGCACCAGTTCTCGATGATCTATCCATCGATGATTAACCGTGACCATTCGCTAGTCCTTCTGGAATCTACCCCGGCACCCATTATTGAGCCATCTACAGAATGGTGGAGAGACCACTGTCGAGACGCAAAACTAGGGCTTGGACGTTGGGTCTACGGATTTTTCCCTTTTTGGGATGGCAAACTGAATGCACGGGAGTGGCCTAAAAATGCTAAGCTTCAGATGGAGGAGATCCGCCTACTAGAGAAGTATGGTCACTTAGGTCTCAAGAAGGAGAACCTAGCGTTCCGTCGTCTAATGATTGAGACGGACGCTGAGATTCGTCGTAATCCAGACCTATTTAGGGTTTACTATCCCTTTGACGACATTAGTTGTTGGATTGCATCCATTGGGTCTGTGTTCCACTCTACACTACTTAAGAAGCACCAAGAGTCTAAGCTAACTCCGTGGGTCGCACCTTACATGGAGTACGAACAGCCGGAGCCCGGAGCCGTTTATGTAATGGGTGTTGACCCAGCAGGTTATGCTGCACGAGATCACGCATCGTTTCAGGTGCTGAAGGTGTACGATGGAGAATGGACCCAAGTTGCCACCTTCGGAGCCACAACTGACCCAGTTACTTTCGCAAAGAAGATCTACGACATTGGCCGCAAGTACAACAATGCACTGGTGGTCGTGGAGAGTAACGGTGTTGGTGTTGCTACTTTGGCTCTACTTGAAGATGCTGGTTATCCAAACCTCTACTACGACAAACCCTACAAGCCCGGTGTTGCCGCCACAACAAAGTCAATCTCCATGATGTTGTCGTATCTACAAGATGCGTTGAAGGATGAACTTATCCTGCATGATGAAGATACGGTAGACCAACTAGGTTCCTATCGTGAGGATAAACGGGTAGAGCGGTCGATAACTTCAGAGATGTTGCATTCTGGTAAACCCGGTAAGCGAAGGGAACGACACCACTGGGATAAAATATCTGCATTGCAACTTGCTTGCTTGGGCGCTAGGAATGCACCAAGACGTTATAAGAAGTCATCAACGCCCGAAGGTTTGGAAAACATCTTACTGTTTAGGGACATGACTTATGAGCAAGTTCAGTCCCATTGGAAAAAAACAGCTAAACAGGATAACAAACGTAAGTGGCGCAGAAGCCGGTATAGGAGAAGGAAATGAGTGCTCAAAAAACTCCCGCTCTTATCAGGGCTCGCAAGCGACTAAACGAAGTTAAGAAACGGAACAAGGCTCAAGATAAGTTTGGTTCCGATACTATGGAAACTTTTGAACGTCCTGATACTTACATTGGTAAGAAGGTCGAGGAGACACAATAATGGCAGTAACTACGCAGGGCGACACAAACCAACAGGTTGATCGAGACGCAGAAGAGGCGCGTAAAAGAGCAAATGCACAACTTGTTGCCGAATCAACCAGTATGGGCACCAAGCAAGAAGGCGAGATTGCAGGCCCAGACGGTCCTGTTACTCCCGTTGCTGCTCCAGTGGCCCCACCGGCTCCTGCTACACCTGCACCTCCTGAAGTAGATAGTGTCCTCGAAGCCGGTTCCGCAGACCCAGATGTGTTTGAAAAAGTTTTTGAGGCCGACCAAGTAAATCGTGCGGCCCAGTTCGCTGGTCCTGTTGAGCGGATGACACTTCGACAACTTCGTCAGCAGCGCCGACGTATGCGTCCAGAGTTTCGACAGACTGCGCGTGATGTCACTGGAGAAACTGAACAAGACCTCAAGGATGCCGCTGAGGGTATGGGCATCATTAAAGAAGAGATGGGAGAGAGGCAGGAGCTTAAGAAACAAGCACGACGAACTGCCCGAGGTAGGAATACTTCTGACTTCTTCCGTCGTCAGGCAGAGCGAGCAGCTAGAGCAGCTACCGAAGAAGCGGCAGCTAAGAAGGCCGAAGCTAAAGCTAAAGCCGCACAAGAGGAAGCTGACGCAGAGGCAGAAGCTAGAAAGGAGAAGGTGGCTAAAAAGTCTAGAACTCTTGCTCCACCAGTAGAAGTCGATTCTGATGAAAGTTCTGACCCCCGTGCTAGAACTACAGACGAGTTTGGCATGGCTGCGGATTCGGAGACAGGTAGCCGCGTAGGTGTCGAAGTAGATGAGTTTGGTATGCCCATCGATTCAGAGTCCGAGGCAGAGGTCAGTCGTAACTATGCAGAAGACATCGCTCAGTCACTTGCGGAATCCGACAGGGTTGTAGACAAAGAGTTACCACCTCAATCAGATTTAGAGGCTCGCGATGCGTCTCCCGACGCTGAGGCCGAGTACCACAAAGATCAATTCTATCGTGACGTGGCAGCGATAGAGAATCCAGTAGAGATAGCTGTCCCCGAGATAATGCTCGACAAGAGTGCTCCTGAAAACCAAGCGAACCCAGCAGGGGGTAAGAAGGTCGCGAGCGATCTACAGTCCTTACTATACACCACGCATTCAAGCAAAGGGCTTGGCACACAGTCGCCTCGTAGGGAAGAAGCTTTCTACGCTCTCCGGGATAAGCTAGCAACGCTTGTCCCCGATGGAGTTGAGGGTAACCCCGAGGACATTGCAGGACTAGCAGTTGCTCGCATTCGTATGCCCGAGTTCACATCAGGTCAAGTGGACATCAACACGCTTGTTGGTCAAGCCATTAATGAAGCAATTGAAGAACATGGTCAGATGCTCGCCTCAAGCCCGACACGGCTAGTCTTCAGATCCGATCCTTTCCAGTCTGATCCTGCCGACTACAAGTTCCATCAAGCTCGTCTCAATAGGTTTGAGACCCAGATAGGTAAGCGGGTAGCTGGCACACACAGGGTCGAACCATACCGTCCATCAAGAGATTAGGGAGTAATCTATGCCGCTTTCAGGCAAACAAATACAAGGCATCGTCCGTACCCATAAAACTAAATCTCGCAACGAGAGGCAGGACTGGGACCGATGGCGTTCTTGGTATGTGTCAGAGTATTGGGGTCAATCGTCAGATCAACCATCTGGCTCGACCCCTATTGGTGGTGACCTATCTGAAGGCATAAGCTTCGAGACTAACTACCCCTATGCGTACATTGACACAATGATTGCCAACATCTGCCCTCAGAATCCTAAGATTACTGTAATGGCACGGCAAGATAAGTTGAAAGGTGCTGCTCAGTTTCGTGAGGCGCTTATCGACGACGTGTTCCGCCGGAACAAGCTACACACACTTTTGTGGAAGACCTCGACGAATGTCGCCCTTTGCGGTCGGGGCTTCCTTAAAGTGGTGTGGAACTTCCGTAGGAATAGTGCAGAGATCTTTACTGTTGACCCACGACAAATCTTTTTTGATATGTCCGCTGCTCGTTGGGAAGACATCCGGTATTTGATTGAGGTTACCGTTCTAACTGAAGCCGAGTTTAAGAGTCGAGCGAAACAGAAGGATGGGAACAAGTCTGCGTACAACAATAAGGTTGCAGATAAAGCTAAGTTTCTAGGCTACCCAACGTGGTTAAAAGACAAGACTAGGAATCATACCCACATCAACGAGGCGTCTACTGACGTGTATAAGTGGGTAACTGTATACGAGGTGTATGACTTTGAAGGTGAAGGTAAGTATTACCACTTCTTGGACGACGTTGAGGAACCCTTGTTTGAGGGTGAGCTTCCTTATCGTTATACACGCAATCCCTTTATTCATCTGACGTTCAATGAGAATATGACAGACCTTGGCGGTTTGTCAGACGTAAAGCTTATCCAATCTCTACAAGAGCGACTGAACGAGATTGATACCCTAGAGCTTTGGCACGCCCATACTTCTACCCCAGTTATGCTAGTCAATACGGCACTTGCAGATAACCCTGAGGACATACTGACCGCACTTCAGGAAGCAAACCAACCGGGCTCGATGGTGGCTGTACAGGGCAAGGCGAATGCCCCACTAGGAGACATCATTGGACAAACACCTATACCGGGAATCACGCCCGCGTTTGCGGACATGCGTAATCGAAGCAATCAAGCAATCGAATTTATATTGGGCATTCCACAATACAGTCGTGGCGTTGTTGGTGTGGCCGATGTTGCGACGGAGGTCGCGCTCGCGGACACGGCAACTCGTACCCGAAACGGAAGAAGAATAAAGCAGATTGAAGATATGATTCGCGCAGCGGCTCAGCGCATCGTAGGGCTCTACGAAGAGTATCTGCCTGTAGATACTAAACTGCCTATTCGCCTGACTGACAGTCAAGATGTCCTTGAAGTAACTCGCGAAACTTTGAATATGCGAGATGAGCGTGATCCGGGTCAACAGCCTCTTGACTATGATTACGTCGCAATCCCATACTCACCTACCGAGAATCACCGTCTTGTCCAACTCCAAAAGATTCAGCAGTACATGCCTCTGTTGTTGGAGTCACCAGCGGTAGACAAGAATAAGTTGATTGTTAAACTACTCGACTTGTTACAGTTGTCCGATGTATTAGCCCCAGCGCAGCCTGCGACCCCTCCTGCGGTACCACCCGGTATGCCGGGTATGCCTCCTGCGGGACCGCCAATGGCTGGAGCTGATACAATGGCTGGAGGCGCTCTGCCTCCCGGAATTGAACCCCCACCAGTCCCGACACCTATGGGTGGTCCGGGCAATCCAATGATGTAGGAGATTATTATGGCTAGAAGTTTGATGCCTGATGTTCAGGCTGTTGCTCGCAATGCGCTTAGCAAAGTCACCGGAGGTTACGCCTCTGAGGATGAAAAGGAAGACAAGGCGAAGGGGCGAGCAGTCGCTAAACAGAAGACTGGTCCTAAGTCCGCCCGCACAAAGGGGCAGGAATCACGAACCGCCCGTCGCAGCGCCGAGGCTAAGGATAAGAAGCTAGAGCAGAGCCGAAAGAAGCCACCATCGGAGAAAACACACTCCAATGTAGCTGTAGCGAAAGTAGGCAAATCGGGCACAGCGGACGCGCACAAGCTGGGACACGGCACTGCCCCTACACATAAGAAGATGACGCACGGAACAACACCCGCCAAGTCCGCTTCTCCCGGCAAAGGCGGCGGCAAAGGCGGCAAGGGCTAATGCGCCTGCCTGTCAAGAAAATCCTTGATATTGTAGGCTCTGTCCTTCGTCTTGTGGTCCCCTTGGTCCGCAAGAAGAAGGGCAAGTCTAAGGAGAAGTTATGATGTGCTTACCGGAACCAAAAGTTGTAGCTACAACTATCATTATTAAGAAAATGAAGAACCCTAAGAAGCATATTGCTAATCCTAATAAGAAGGGTGAAACTCAGTTAAATAAAAAAGGCTGTGCCTTAAAAATGGAGCCACGATGAATCCCTACGTTATGGCAGGCAAAATGGTGCTTGGTAAGTTACAAGAAAAAAAAGAAGAAAAGAAAGAATCTTCGGGTAAACCCACCGACACACAAGAGCCTTATAAAGCTTTAGCAACACCCGTAAATATTGGGGTCACCAAGAAGAAAGGGGGTTACTGATGCCCGGAATGCCTAGTAAACTAAAGGCGGCTCAGGAAGCTATGCTAAAGAAGCACTCAAAGCATCATAGCGAAGAGCACATGCAAATGATGCGGAACATGATGGCTAAGGGTAAAACTTTTGATCAGGCACACAACGCGGCAAAGAAAGAAGTTGGTGACTAATGCCTTTTTACGATTTTAAGTGCCCCGAGGGCTGTGGATATTTCAATGACATCTTTGTTCCATTATCTGAGCATGGAAAGACTTGCTGCACTGACTGTGGTGCAGTCCTTTCTACTGTTATTAGTGAAGTTGCTCTTATTGGCCCCATGCCTTCTAAGCCTTTGGTGGTGAAGCAGATTGGTAAGTCTTTTGAGTCTGAACGTGAGTGGAAAAAGTACCAGAGGGACAATCCCGATTCGGCTATTGTTTCGGCTGACTCACAACAATGGCGTAAACACCGTGACGCTGTACGGGAGAAAGCCGACGCCCGTTCTCGCAAAATGGGCTACCGTGACTTTGAAGACCGTAAAGTTAAACGTAAAAAAGAAAAAGCTAAACAGTCTGGTAAACTTGACAAAAAGATTTATGTCCACTAATCACCCTGTAAAGAGGTTCCTATTATGCCTATGATGAACGATCTTCTAGAAAAGCTACAAGATTCCCCCCCATCTACCGAGCAAGAGCTTATGGATTTGCTTGGTGAAACTGGGTATGATCTTACAATGAAGGAACCTGCCATGGACGAAGATCCCATGGCTGACGAATCTGTGGGTGAGGAGCCTATGGAAATGGCCGAGGAAGAAATGGAGGAAGCCCCCGAGGACATGGGTCCAGAAGAAGGGGCAACTGAAATGGACATCATCAAAGAAATGATGCCTATGGGAGCTATGATGGATACTGCTCCTGAAGGTGTCAACCCGCGCATGATGATGCAGGTGAAGACTAGGAAAGCTGCCAAGAAGGCACTTAAGGAGGGGTAATGAGTGAAGATCTAGAGGCGGGGGCTCCTCCTGCTGAATCAGGTGACGTGGCTCCTGTTGAGGCGGCTGCGGTAGAAGCGGCTCCTACCGATACGGAAGAGTCGGCTCCAGTAGAGTCTACGGAACCAACGGAACCCTCCCTCTCCGTTGAAGACGAAGTGGTTGAAGACGCCCCCGTCTCTTTTTCCTCTGCTGATGATTTTGGTTGGGACGAATGGGCAGGTGACATAGAACAGTTACCTGACGACGTTCGACCTTGGGGGCTCAGCCTAGATAAATATTATCAGTCCCGAATGCAGTCCGCGACTGCGGACATCGATCAGACCCGTGAGATTTATGAAGCTCTTATGGGGGGGAAAGAAGACCCTCGTGTATCGGAGCTTCAACAGTCTCTTACAGACTGGGAAACAAAACATACTAGTTTAAGTGCTCAGCATGAAGCTGCACTTAAAGAGTATGCTGATTATCAAAAAGTTGTAGAAGAAGCTATTCAGCAAGAGGCCCAAGAGTATGCAGATACTTTTGCCGAGACAAATCAAGATCTCTTCGAGAACGAAGAGTTGTCCGAGCCCTTCACTGAACTTCTGGAAGAAGGTTGGATTCTCGAACATGCTGCGGTAGCTGCGCGTCTACCACAACATCTCAGAGATGTAGCACGGCAGGCTAAGAGCGATGGAGTCCCTGACTCCTATGCACTTAAACTGGCTCAGGGTGCGAAGAGTAAACCCGCTAAGCCCCGTCCGGGGGCGGCACTAACGTCTGGGGCTACTACCCCGGCTCGTTCGTCTGAGCAGATTAGTCTGCCATCGAACAAGCCGATGTCCTTGCGTGAGTTCCGTACACAAGTTGCGCGTAACGCCCTATCTAATAAAAGGAGATAATCATGGCGATTTCACCCGATGTGCTGGCGACCGCGCTCAATGAGCTTATGCCGTCGTACAGCGAACTATTTGTAAAGTTCCATCCCTTGATGGAAAAAGTAATGATGAACGGAAACCTATCCCGTGACACATTGAAAGGTCCGAAGCGAGAGTTTGCTGTCGTGACTGACGGTCCCGGTACTGTGACGCAGGTGTCTACAGGTACAGAGATTATTGCTGGTGGTCGTGCTCAAAACGCCGTCCGTGGTAATGTCATTGCACCTCGACTCATCTATGCGTTCGACGTTCCCGGTAAAGACTTGGCTGAGGCTAATGGCGAGATGGACCTCGCACGAATCCTTCAGCACTATCCAGAGTTGGCGCTGTCTGACTTCCATGAGCGGATCTCGAATCAGCTTGGAACAGGTAACGGTAACGGTGTTGGCGGCTTCGCTACACTGAACGGTAACGTAAACTTCACCCCACAAGGTGAACTACGAAGCGGCTTCTTCGAGGCGGCTGCACCAGCTTTGCAGACCAACACAGTCCACGGGCTCGACAAGGCAACTACCAACGGTTGGCATAACCAGTACGAAGACATCACTTCGTTCGCCACCAACGGTCGTAGCCAAATGCGTAAGGCTTACTTCGCTGCTTCTCGTCAAGGCAAGACCTCTGGTCCTGTTGACTTGATGATTGGTGACGAGGCTTCTTACCTCAACTACATCGACGACTTGGACGATCAAGTCCGCGTGGTCAAGGTTGAGGGCGACAAGGCTCCGCCTCTGGTACGTCAAGGTGTCAAGTTCCTCGACGCTGACTTCTTCCTCGACGACTCGATCGACGTGGCTCACGCTAACTTCGCAGGTACTGCGGCAGCAGATGGTATCATCTACGGCCTCAAGACCGCGACTTGGCACTTGTTCACTCTTGGCCATGATGCGGCCCGCGAAACGAAGGGCGACTTTGCTCTCCGTGGACCGTTCCGAATCCCTGACCAAGACATCTTCCGCTACGAGTTGGTGCTCATGATGGGTCTCCATACCACGCAGCTTCGTTCTAACTTCGTCGTCATCGGCGCAGGCACCCCATAAGGAGGATCTCATGGGTTTCACAGCATCTGGTATCACCAAAGATACCGTTACTACTACGCAGCAGGCTCCTCTCGGCTTCATTCTCACCGTTCCTGACGGTGACAACGGGGCACAAGAGTGGGTTTACATCAAGAACACGGACACCGTTGCGCTGCGAGGCGCAGACACGGGTACTCCGAAGTTTGATGTCGCGCAGTTGGCTGATGACT
>Ga0098037_1000753_pt1 | contig 15719 bp, 23 predicted proteins | sample 5_EtaG_FD_75050 | JGI IMG/M metagenome (GOLD analysis project Ga0098037, IMG submission 75050) | Marine viral communities from the Subarctic Pacific Ocean - 5_ETSP_OMZ_AT15132 metaG | ecosystem: Environmental > Aquatic > Marine > Oceanic | place: Pacific Ocean | collected 2015-01-08 | reverse complement strand
TAAAATTCACAAAGAAAATGGAAGAATATACGGCTTTTCTAATTGGGCTTTTTTAGATGAAATTGAAGAAGAATATTTGCTAAAAACAAACAATGTCTATCAAGAAGCATGGAACTCTGGTGATATTGTTTGGCACATGGATATTGTTGCTAGAAAGAATGTTAAAGAAATAATGGATTGGACTAGACAATATTTCACGCAGTTGCTTGGCTGTAATCAAAAAGTTAAGTGGCTAAGAATACATAACAATAAGATAATACCTAAAGAAATAACAACCAAAAGGCATTTTGTGTAATGGGAAGTTCAATAAGAAGATTGGCAGTAATGGCAGTAGGAATTTATGTTGGTGGTGTTGCTGGAGCAAAAGCCTTAAGTGCTGGTTTTAGTACATTCATGGCAAATGTAGTTACTGCTGTTGTTTCAATGGCTGTGTCTGCAAGTTTATCTAAAGCTGTTGGAGTAGATGAAACAGCTAATTTTAGCAATCAACTTAAAGATAGAACTAGAATGGTTAAACAGCCGATTATAACCAGAGATACTGTTTATGGAGAAACAAAAAAATCTGGTGGCATTTTATTTATGGAATCCACAAACAATAATCAAAATCTTCATTTAATTGTGCAACTTGCTTCTCATGAAATACAATCTATTGATAAAGTTTATTTTGGAGATGATGAACTTACTCTTGCAAGTGCTGGAACAGATAGCAACGGAGTAACGCAATTCAAAGTAACAAGCCCAAGTAAATATGCAACAGAATCAAGATTCACAAATAAAACAAGAACTCTTGTAGTTTCAGAATATACGACTATGCCTTTCAATAGACAGTTGCCTTTTGGTGGTAATGCGGTTGAGAATGGAGAAGGTATACAAAAAGGAGTAACATCAATAACTTTGGTGTCAGATGTAGCATTTACAATAGCAACAACAGATACATTAAATATTAATGGTGTTGAATATGGGATTTCTTCTGGTGGAAGTTCTTCTGCTTCTGGATCACGAAACACTTTAGCAGTAACTATTTCAGAAGGACTAAGAACAGATGTTAGAGCAACATCAATATTTCAGCAAACACCAAGTGGGCAAACAAGAATAACTCCTTTCAATAATCCAAATGCACCAAAGCCTTTTCTTGCTGGAACATCTACAGAAACAAATTTTGCTATTGTAGCAACACAAACATTTACAGATACATCTGATTTGACTGTTAGAATAAAACAGCACTTAGGAACTGATACACAACAAGCAGACGCAGATTTAGTTTCAGAAGTTTCACAATGGACTACTTCTCATATGTTGTCTGGGATAGCATATTTATATGTTACCTTAAAATATGACGCAGATGTTTTTCCAAATGGCATACCGAATATTAGTGCAGAAATTAAAGGCAAAAAAGTCTTAGATTTTAGAACAGGCTCAACAGCATTTTCTAAAAATCCAGCATTAGTTTTATATGATTATTTATCAGACACAAGATTTGGATTATCTGTTCCTACAACGCAAATAGACACAACATCATTTACCACAGTTGCAAACATTTGTGATGAAGACATCACTCTTGCTGGTGGTGGTACAGAAAATCGTTATGAAGCCAATGGTATTATTTTTTCAAATGTAGACCCAATGAGAGCTATAGATGAAATTACAGGCTCTATGCTTGGAATATTAAGCTATTCAAATGGTAAATTTATCTTAGCTGGGGGCAAGTTTGTTTCGCCTTCAATTACTTTAGACGAAGATGATTTTAGAGGTGGTATAACTATTCAGACTAAACAATCCAGAAGAAAGTTATTTAATACAGTAAAGGGTATTTTTACTAGCCCAGAGAGTAATTGGCAACCATCAGATTATCCAATGGTAACTTCAAGCACTTTTGTAAGTGAAGATAATGACGAAACTATATTTGGAAATATTGATCTGCCTTTTACTATATCATCAACAATGGCTCAAAGAATTGCTAAAGTTGTGTTATTTAAAAACAGACAGCAAATAGTTATACAAGCACCAATGAAGTTATCTGCTTTTAAATTACAAGTTGGAGATACGGTTACTATCAATAATTCTAGGTTAGGATTTAATTCAAAAATATTTCAAGTTGCAGACTGGACTTTTGTGTCAGATGAAACTGATACAGGTGTTGATCTAGTATTGCAAGAAACATCATCAAGTGTGTTTGACTGGAACGCAGAAGAATCAGAATTCATTTCTGATAATACTATTCTACCAACAGCAGAAACAGTATCAGCTCCATCTTTAGAGTTAAGCGATATTATGAGAGCATATTCTGGAATTATATCTACTATTCTTGTTATTAAAGTGGCTTCCAGTCAAGGCACAACTAATGAAATAGAAATTGAATATAGAAACACATCAACAGACACAGAGTATACAAGAATAGGTAGAGCAAAGACTGTTGGAACTTCTATGAAATTTGAGATTAAAGATGTAGAAGATGGACAAACTTATGAGGTTAGAGCAAGGTCAATAAATGCCTTTAATGTTGCTTCTTCTTTTACATCTGAAAATCACGAAGTAGTAGGAAAGACAGCTCCACCAGCAGATGTCGCAGATTTTTCTGTTAATATTGTCAATAATTTAGCTGTGTGTTCTTGGACTGCAAATAGCGAGTTAGATTTGTCGCACTATATTATTAGACATACACCAGCCACATCAAGCCCTACTTATGCTGGTGCTAGTATTATTGCAAATTATATATCTAAAGCGACCAATCAAATATCTTTACCAGCTCAAACTGGAACTTATATGATAAAAGCTGTTGATGTCTTAGGGATAACTTCTGTTACATCTACCAAAAAAGCAGTTATAAGAAATCAGATTGCAGATGATTTTAATGCAGTAACAACGACAACAGAATCCACAGGATTTGCTGGAACAAAGACAGATGTGGAAGTTGTAACAAGAGATGGTGTTAATTTCTTGCAAATTACTTTAGGTGAATTGTTTGACGATCATACTGGTTTATTTGATTCTGCTTTAGGGAACTTTGATGATGGTGGAGAAGTTGAAAGTAATTTAGATGGTTTTTATGAGTTTAATTCTAACCCAATAGATTTAGGTGGTATTTTTAACTCATATGTAACAACCTCTATGACCAGCACTAGATTCAACGCAAATAGCCTATTTGACAGCTTTGAGGGCTTATTTGACAGCCAAGAAGGTGATTTTGATGGTAGTTATACCGAGCAAGATGATGTAGACGCAAAAATCCAAATATCAACCTCTAATGACAATTCTACCTATACTGATTATCAAGATTATGTGCTTGGTAACTATAAGGCTAGATATATTAAGTTAAGAGCTAAATTAACTACCACCAATGCAGATTCAACACCAGCTATATCAGTTTTATCAGCGACCATTGATATGCCAGACAGGACTGTTGCAGAGGATAATGTAGAAGCTCCCACCAGTGGAAAAACAATAACATTTAGCCCAGCTTTTAAAGAGTTGCAAGGGCTAGGCTTAACAATAGATGACTTAGACCAAAATCAGCATTATGTTATATCAAGTAAATCAGCAACTGGATTTACCATAAACTTTTATCAAGGCACAGGAACAGGTAATGCAGTTGCAAAAGATTTCAGCTATGTTGCCAAAGGATATGGATATTTAGAGAGTAGTTAATTTAAAATTATTATGATAATCTAAGAATTATTTTAAGGGAGTAAAAAATGAGCCAGAATGATTTTACCATAGCAAACCAGACCTTTCCGAATACAAGGGCTGACATTAATTCAGCACTACAGGCTTTGGCAAGTACAAGTTCTGGGAGTTCAGCACCATCAACAACTTTTGCTAATCAACTTTGGTATGATACTTCTGCAAATATTTTATATATTCGTAATGAAGATAATGATGGAAATATCCCAATAGCTGAATTAGATCAAAGCAACGACACAGTAGAATATTTTAAATCTGATTCAGTAAGAACAGCATTAATAGAATTTACAGATGGAGATGACGCACTTACAATCGCAGATGGTGGTGCTTTAACTACAGCAAGTCATTTGTCTATTGGTGGCTCTAATAATGAATTAAGATTTTATGAGGGTGCTAACTATGTTGGTTTTGAAGCACCAGCTTTATCAGCAGATAAAATATGGGTTTTACCAGACGCAGACGGCTCTGCAAATCAAGCATTGGTAACTAATGGCTCTGGTACTTTATCATGGGCTACTGCTGGTCAATCACTAAGACCAAATGTAAAACCACTTATTATTAATGGTGCTATGGCAGTAGCTCAAAGAGGTACAAGCACAACAGGAATCACAGGTACTGGGTATCACACTATAGATAGAATGAAAGTTGATTTAAGTGATAATGGTACTTGGACGCACACACAAGATACAGACAATCCAACAGGACAAGGCTTTGCCAAGTCTTGGAAATTAGATTGCACTACAGCAGATACTTCTGTTGCGTCTGGTAGTTTTCATTTAGCAAGATATCTTTTTGAAGGGCAAGATTTGCAGTTACTTAAAAAAGGTACTTCTAGTGCTGAAAAAGTAACCATTTCTTTTTGGATAAAAGCAACAGTTACAGGTACTTACATTGCTGAATTATTTGATGTTGATAACTCAAGACAAATATCTCAAGCCTACACAATAACTGATTCTAACACTTGGGAGAAAAAAGTATTAAGTTTTGCTGGAGATACATCTGGAGTATTAGGTAACGATAATGGTAGTAGTTTTGCTATAAATTTGTGGCTTGGTGCTGGGAGTGATTTTACAAGTGGCACATTAAGCACAACATGGACAAGTTCAACCAATGCAAACAGAGCAGTAGGTCAAGTGAATAGTGCAAGTAGCACAAGTAATAATGTTTATTTTACAGGATTACAAATGGAAGTAGGTGAGTTTACATCAGGCTCATTACCGTCATTTCAACATGAAATGTATGACGATACTTTATTAAGATGTCATAGATATTTTATAATTGGCGATAATACTGCAAATGGTTTAAACCCAACTGCAGAATCGGCAAGTGCTACCACAGTACAACCAACCCCACAATTAAGAAGAACAATGCGAGTAGCACCAACACTTACTGCCAATCCTGTTGGATTTATTGCATTGATTGGTGGCTCTGGTACAACGACAACACTAATTTTTAGCAATATGGGACAAAATGGATTTAGATATGGATTAAACCATAATGCTAGTATAACCACACAACAAAATGTTGCTATGGGTGGTCTGGGTGCAGATTTTGACGCAGAATTATAGGAGTAATATATGGAAGATGATAGAATAGTTAGCTCAGCAAAAAAAGTAAATGACCCAATAACAGGAGAATATACTTGCATAAAAGCAGTTATTGATAGTGTTGAAATGTTTGTATCTCTTGATGAAAAAAACAAAGAAAGAATATTAGTTAAAGCATGGGAAGATTCTGGTAACACGATTGCAGAAGCAGATTAGGAGAAACTAAATGGCTGGATTAAAAGTTCACACAGCAGAAACAGCATACGCAGTAACTCAAGCTGAAATAAAAGCATGGAATAAAATAGATTCATCTGATGATGATACAGTTGTCGCATTGATAGAAAGGGCTGTTCACAATTGGGCTAAAGAATACACCAATAGAACTTTGACCACAGTTACTTATCAACTGTTTATAGATTCTATTTACGATGTTGATATACCTTTACAAGAAGGAATGTATGTTGGCATTGACAGAAACATTAGCACTAAAAATATCTTACTGCCAAAAAGTCCTGTTGCAAGTGTAACTCATATCAAATCTTATGACGACGCAGATACAGCTACTACTTTTGCTAGTTCAAATTATTATATAGATAATATAAGTGTTCCAGCAAAAATAGTTTTAAGAAAAGGCAAAAGCTATCCAACAAGTTTAAGAGTTGCTAATGGGTTAGAGATTCAATATGTGGCTGGATATGGAGCAACCACAGCAGTTCCTTATGATATTAAATCAGCTTGTTTGGAATATTCTGCTTATTTGTTTGAGCATAGAGGAGATTTGTTAGATGGCAAAAGAGTTTTAGCTCCAACAAGTGCGACACAATTATTGCAGTCTTACAGAATTAAATCTTTATCTGTCAATCCATATAGAGGTCAAGCTCAATATGTAGGACAAATGGGTGCGTAATGATAGGCGAAATGAGAAACCGAATTGTTATCCAATCACTTGGAACATCTACTGATTCTGGTGGTGGTCAAGTAGCTTCTTTTTCAACAGCAAACACAGTATGGGCTAAAGTAGAAAACTTGTCTGGTTCAGAGAATAGTTTTGGCGATCAATTAGAAGCCAGGAGTAATTATCGTTTTACCATAAGATATGTTTCATCTTTGACACCAAAACACAGAATCAGCTACAACTCAAAATTATTTAATATTCAGCATGTGGCTTCTTCATTAGAGGGTAAAGAAAGATATCAAATCATAGACGCAGAGGAAGGAGTAGCAACTTAATGACAGTTAAAGTCAAGGTAGAATCCAAAATAAAACAAAAGACTGATAAAGCCTTAGATTTATATGATATGAAAACTGCTACATATTTAAACAAAGTTGCCAATATGTTTAGGAATCATATTATGCTTGGTATGCAACAAACTCCGAAAGACGGAAAATCTTATATGAGAGGTGGCAAGGTTCATAGAGCTTCTACAAAAGATAATCCACCAGCTATTGATACAGGAAGATTGGTTAATAGTTTTTTTGTAGAACCAGCAACAAAGAATAGACATTTTTCAGCAGTTCAAACAAGAGTAAGTTATGCAAATATATTAGAACAAAGTTTTGCCAGAGGTGGATTGCAAAGACCTTTTATGGGTGAAGAATCACAAGCATTTAAAGACACTAAGCAATTTGCGAATAAAAAATTCAAAGATATATCTTTGGGGAATATTAAAATCACATGAGCTTCCATTCTTTTGACTTACAAACAATAATATATTCAACCTTAAATGGCGACAGCACATTAGATGGTATTGTTGGTAATAACAAAATATTTGATAATGTTCCACAGAATACATCTTATCCATATGTTGTGATTGGCAATATAAGTGTAATCAATAGAGGAACAAAAACTTTAGATGGAAATGAATATGATGTTGACATAGATGTCTGGAGTACCTATAGAGGAAAAAAAGAAATATCAGACGCAATGGAAAGAATTTATGAATTACTACACGACACCACATATTCTGTATCTGGTGCAAATATGGTAGTAAGTCAAGTAAGGAACACAATTACACTTGTAGAAAATGATGGAATTACTAGACATGGGGTGCTAACATTATCGGTGATTGTGTATGATAGTTAATTTTTATGGAGATAAATTATGGCAGTACAAAAAGGAAGTGCGTTACTTGTCAAGATAGGAAATGCTGGAAGCCCAGAAGCATTCACAACGGTTGCTGGTCTAAGAGATACTTCTATCACAATGAACGCAGAAACAGTAGATGTAACAAATAAAGATTCATCAAGAGCAAGAACATTATTAGCAGACGCTGGAATCAAGTCATTTAGTGTTAGTGGCTCTGGAGTATTTACAGATTCAGCAAGTGAAGCAAGTTGCAGAACAGCTTTTGACGCAAGCACATTTAGTAACTTTCAGATAATTATTCCAGATTTTGGGACATTTACTGGAGCGTATCAAATCTCTAGTATTGAATATGCTGGAAGTTATAATGGCGAAGTAACTTACTCAATGTCTTTTGAATCGGCTGGTGCGATCACATTTGCAACAGTATAAGGGGGTAGATTATGGCTTGGGAACTCAAAGCTATTGAAGTTGGCTCTAAGAAAATAGACGCACAAGTAAACATTGGCGAAAACAATGTTGAAATTGAAATACCTTACTACAAGGGATTCAAAGATACAGATGTAATCAAAATTGACAAGAAATCTTACACAATCAACTTTGCTAAGAATCTTGGTGATAGAGATGAAGTAATTGTTATTTTAACTAATACGGAGAAAAACAATGAGCATAAACAAGCTGAAAGCAGAAAAGCTACTAAAGTTTAATGATGACGAGTACAAGGCAAGAATGAGCCTTGATACGATTATTAGGATAGAACAAGCATTGAATTGCAGTATTTTGAAGCTAGGTAACAAGTTGGCACAGGCAGATATTACTATGACAGAAATTATATCTGTTATAACTTTAGCTCTAAGGTCTGGTGGAAATAATCTACAGGACAAAGAAGTTAAAGGAATGATTGCAGAAATTGGCTTGTTGGAAGCTATTAAGATGGCTGGAGAGTTGGTAACTTTGGCTTTGAATGTTGATGACGATACTGACGAAAAAAAAAGTCTAGTAGAGGAATAGACGAAGAAGCTGAACTACCATACCAAAGATGGATTGAAGTCTGTATTGGTATGATAGGTATTAATCCAGCAGTATTTTGGGATATGAGCATTACCGAAATAACTCTAGCGATAAAAGGATTTAGTGAGTTCAATGGTGGCAACAAAGATAAACCAATGGATTCAGACGAGTTAAATGAACTAATGGAGCTGTACCCAGATAACTGATGGCAACTGAACTAGATAAACTGATAGTCAAGATTGAAGCAGACCTTAAAGGTCTGAAACGAGATATGGCTGAAGCCAATAAAGTAGTTGGCAACTCATCAAAAAAAATGAGTGGTGGTCTTAATAATCTTTCCAAAAGTCTTGCTAAAGTAACAGCCACAGCAACAAAAGTAGGTGCAGTTTTAGGTGTAGCATTTGGAGCTATATTTGTAAAAGGTGTTATAGATACAGGAATCCAAATTGAAAATCTACAAATACGATTAAAAGCATTATTTGGTACAGCAGAAGAAGGCGAAAGAGCATTTGAGAAAATGCTTGAATTTGCTGGAAAAGTTCCATTTACACTTGGCGAAATACAACAGGCTTCTGGAAACTTAGCTGTTGTCGCAGATGACGCAGATGAATTAGCAAAAGTTTTAGAAATTACAGGTAATGTAGCTTCTGTAACAGGTCTTGATTTTCAACAAACTGCCGAACAAATACAAAGGTCTTTTTCTGGTGGTATAGCTAGTGCTGATGTTTTTAGAGAACGAGGAGTTAGAGATTTACTTGGATTCTCTGCTGGAGCAACTGTATCAGCCGAAGAAACAAGGAAAGCATTTGAAAGAGTGTTTGGAAAAGGTGGCACATTTGGAGATGTTACAGATGAACTTGCTAACACTCTAACAGGTACAATATCAATGATAAAAGATAAGTTTATGCAATTTCAAATTGCAGTAAGTGAATCTTTTTTTGATGAATTAAAATTGCAATTTGGCGACTTAAATGTTTTTTTAGACGCAAATCAAGAAAAAATAAAAGAGATTGGAAGAACTATAGGAGAATCGTTAGCAAAATTTACACGATTCCTTGTAGATAATGTTGATGGTATTAAAAACTTTTTTATTGCGTTAGCTGGAGTTGCCACTTTAAATATGTTGGCAAGATTAGCTGGAAGCATAGGAACATTAACAGCAGTAATGGCAACAAATCCTTTATTTATGATTGTGAGTGGAGTTGCTTTAGGTACTTTAGCTATTTCAGAACTTATAAAAGAAGTAAGAAGTTATATTGGTGTAAATGACGAATTAACAGAATCAATTAAAAGACAAAATGAAGAAAACAGAAGGGCTATAAAAGCTCAAAAAGATTTTCACAAAGAAAAGAAAAAGGTATTAGATCAAATAAAAGAAGAACAGAATAGCAAATTTAAGCCAGAAGCAGTAAGTGTATCTAAAGAATTTGAAGAACAAATAAATAAACAAGCACAATTAAGAAAAGAAATGTTTGATTTAGACAATGAAAATTTAGATAAATTAGTTGGTATTTTTGAAAATGCTGGAAAATCAATATCTGATACTTTTGGAAAAGCTGTAGCAAGTGGTGAATCATTTAGACAATCTATGCTAGATATATTTCAGAGTGTGATAGCCCAAGTTATATCTTTAGTTTTTCAGCTTACAGTTGTTGAGCCATTATTAAGACAACTTGAGAACTCTATAAGAGGGTCTGGATTTAATATATCTAATTTATTTGGTGGTGGACAACAAACTTTTGCTGGAGAGCCTTCTGGCTCTATGGTCTATGGTGCAAGGGCTATGGGTGGAAATGTAAATCCAAATATGCCTTATATGGTTGGAGAGAGAGGTGCAGAAATGTTTGTGCCTAAGTCTGCTGGAACAATCGTGCCAAATAATCAATTAGGTGGTGGTGTTACGATTGAGCAAAACCTAAACTTTGCCACAGGTGTATCGCAAACAGTAAGAGCCGAAGTGATGAATTTACTTCCAGCTATACAACAATCAACATTATCAGCAGTTCAAGACGCAAGATTGCGTGGTGGAACTTTTGCAAAAGACTTTGGAGCATAAATGCCGAATCCTACATACCCACTTGTTATGCCAACTACTCCAAACTTTATTAGAAGTGAATGGGGTATTGCTAAAGCTGTTGCACAAAGCCAAAGTCCATTCACCTTCTCAACTCAAGTGCATGAGTTCACAGGTGCAAAATGGTATAGCACAGTTACTTTACCACCCATGAATAGAAGCCAGGCAAGTGAATGGCAATCTTTTTTTATGCAGTTACATGGTAGCTTTGGAACATTTTTAATGGGTGATCCAGACGCAATAGCATTAGGAGTACAAGGCACAATATCAAATACGATTGCTGTTAGTGCTGACCATGCTGTCGGAGCTTTTGATGTAACCGTAGATGGTGCAGATACTTCCGAATCTCAATTATTTAAGAAAGGTGATTATGTGCAGTTTAATTCTGGAGCAACCAGCAAACTACATATGATAATTGCAGATGTGGCAAGTGATGGAAGTGGCGAAGCAACACTTACGATAGAGCCACCTTTATCTGCAACACTAGCGAACAATGCAACAGTAACATATGCAAGTCCTAAATGTGTTATGAGAATGACAAACAATGAGCTAACTTGGTCTGCGAATCACATTAGTTTATATGGGGTATCATTCACATGCGAAGAAGTTTTATAGTCTTTTTATTTTTAATGATGTTGGTTTTAATCTGGGCTTCAATGAAGTCATATGGAGCAGACAGTTCATCAGTTGTAAATTATAAAAATCAACCACCACCATCAGCCATAGCTCCAAGTGTACAAAGTTATTCTCAAATGATTTGTTCTTTTCCTGTTGTTGGTGCTGTAAGTACATCTGTTGTTGGTATATCAACAGGAACAACATTTGTTGACAGGTTATGCGAAAGGCGACAGTTGAGCAAAGAATTGCGAGCTAGTGGGCTTACCGTTGCTTCTGTGCAACTTTTATGTATGGATAAAGAAGTATGGATTTCAATGTTAATGTCATCTACTCCTTGCGGAATATGGACAGGCGAAAAAACAGTTATTGGCAAGGAAGCATATAAGTATTATTTAAAGGAAGGTTATATTGATAAAAAAGGGAATATACTGCGTTTTCCTCATTATGTTGGTATGGGTACAAAGTCAAATTTTGGCGAAAGCAACGGAAACAGAAACAACAAATATCCTAAATAACGGAACATTTGATGGCAACACTACTGGCTGGACTTTAGATGGTACAGCTACATATGATGGCAATCACTATTCTGGAAGCGATTTAAACAAAACTGTAAGATTTAGTGGTGCAAGTGGTGGCTCTGTTTCACAATCTATAGATTTAAGCAATCTATCAGATGAATCAAAAAATGTGGTAAAAATAGAAGGCTCAATCACATCTTATGGTTGCAATAATAAAGGCTCTAGCTGGTGTTCCCAAACAGGCACAGAAAATAATCTTGATCCTGTCAATGCAACGATAACATTTACAGATGGAACGCAAACAGAAGTATTATCTTATAATTATACAAGTGATTATAATGATGGAGTAATTACAACTGAATATGAAATCAATCTTGACAAAGAATTTGATACTACGATCACATCATTAAGTTATAATGTTGCTGGAGCAGATACTGGGGATTGGTCTGGTCAATTTGGCACAATTATTGACAATTTAAGCCTTGTCTTAACACTATCTGATGTGGTTGTAGCAGAAACCATAGAAGAACCCCAAATAACGCAAATAAATGCGTCTGAAAGCATTGTTCAGCAAGTAATAGAGCCAGAAATAATAGAAACGGTGCAAATTGGCTCATTAGACGCAACATCAATAGCAAATACAATTTCTACAGGAGTAATTGATATAAGTCCGCCAGAAGATATGCAAATTGCAAGTCTAACTTCATCAATATCTGTTATCTCCGATATAAGATCAGAAGAAATGCACTCTGATATTGCAGATGTTGGATTAAATAATGAAATGCCAACACTTATAGACACAGGAGCAGAAATTCCTGTTGAAACAAATTTGCCAGATATGGATTTGCCAGAGATAGATATGGATATTGAAATAGAATCAATGAATGAGCCAGAGCCAGAAACATTACAAGAAATTAGAGAAGAACTTCCAACAGAAATAGAAGAAACAAATATGGAAGAAGATTTAGAGGAGAACAATAATGAACAGCAAGAGGAAGCACCAGCAGAGAATGATGAAAATGCTGGAGAAAATGAAGAAGGCGAGTTATCAGACGACACAACAGCCGAAGAAAAATCAGATGAAAAAGAAGAATCAAGCGAAAAAGAAGTAAAAGAAGAGCCAACTAAAAATGAAGAAAAAACTGTGCAAACAACAAAAACAGCAAAATCAGAGAAAAAACAAAGCTCTGAATCGCAAAATAAGGGCGGTAAAAAAAGTTCTGCTATTAAGACTACCCCAGAAATTAAGTCTGATATAGTTATTCAAGAGCTAGACTTACCGACTATAATATCGTTTAATAAGAGTTACTTTGAAAACATATATAAAGATAATTTAGATTTAACTGAAACGGAGATCGAGTTTTATGACGGACAAGACAGATACAACGATAAAGATTACACCGAAGCTAATACTGCTTTTTATAGTGTCAGTAATAGCTCCAATGAGTTCTGGAGTTTGGTTAATAGCAGACCTGTCGTCAAGATTGAGCAGTTTAGAAGATAGTGTTGCAAGTATTCCATCTGGAGATAATTCAGCAATCGTTGAAAGAATTACTGCTGTGGAAATAAATGCAACCAACAACAAAAATTCTATTGACAAGATTGACGCAGATATAGATAAAATTGTTGAGCATGTTGATAAGTCCTTTAAGGCAGTAACAGATTCTATGAATTCAAATCCACTATCATTGGGAAACTAATATGACATCAGCAGAAAAAGAATGTTTGTTAAGGTTAGAACAGAAGCTAGATCATGTATCAAAGAATGTTGAGAATAATTCCAAAGAAATGATTTCTATTAAAAAAGAAGTATCAGATTTAAAAGCAACAGTTAATATGGGGAAGGGTGCAGTCAAAGCATTAGTTTGGATTGGATCAATCATAACAGTAATTGCTGGATTATTTAAATATGGAGATGGTTTATGATAGGAATGATTGTTGGTGGACTTACAAAAGCAGTTGGTGGTTATTTTGAAAATAAAAGTTTGGAATCTCAAGCTAAATCTAATTTAAAGAAAGCAGAGATTGAAGCAAAGACTTCTGTTGCAAAAGCAGTAGCAGAGGGAAAAGTTGATTTGCAAAAACTAAATGCTGAATGGGAGAACAAAGCAGTATCACAAATGGATTCCAGTTTTAAAGATGAACTAGCTCTGTGTATTTTGCTTCTTCCAGCCTTGCTAGTTTTTTTCGAACCATTTCAAGATGATGTTAAAAGAGGATTTGAAATCTTAGGTACACTTCCAGAGTATTATCAGCATTTATTATACATTGCGATTGCTGGTTCTTTTGGTATAAAAGGTGCGAATCAATTTATTAAGAGGAAAAAATAATGCTAGATAAACTAAAGCATGGGTACGAGAAGATAAAAGATGTGATAGAGGATATTTCTTATAACATACCAAATGGAATGTGGTTTGTTATTAAATCTTCTGTCATAACTATTATCTGGATTACTCTTATCTGCTAACTGCAAAAGCAAATAAAAAAATCAAGAGAGCTAATAGCAATATTTGTTCCATGATTATTTAAAATAATCCTTATTATTAATTTGTGATCTAAGTTTTATTTTACATGAATCAACTGCTTCGTCTAAAATATCTATAAGTTTATCTATATCTTTTTCTGTATATTGATAACTTTTTGTATTACTTAAATAGCTTAATCTTTCTAATGAAACCAAAGTATTATTTACTCTTAAATTTGCATAATGCTTAAACCTTTCTTTATTACTCATATCTTTGCTCATTGTTTTCTCCATTTATTAATTAGTATATTTTTTCTCATAATACGCAACTTTTTTCTTCCATTTCTTTACTAAGTTATTAGTTCTTTTTTGTTTGCTTTCCCATTCAGCTAACTTCTTTTGTGCGTTTTCATATCTCAATTTTACATGGTCAACTTTAACTTTTGGTTTTTCCACTCTATGCAAATCTTCAATCTTAAATTTCTTTTTAAGACGAGCCATTTGTTTTTCATCAAGAGGGTTACTTTTAAATTGATGATGATTAAATCCATAAGAGTGATAAAGCTCATGTGCAAATAATTGAGATATACTCTCAAAAGTTAAATTAGGACTGACTGATAAAAAAATATCCCACTCAACTCCACCTACTTTACCCAGATAAGCTCTCCCAGAATATCCATATGACTTTGCTCGTATTTCAACCCACAAATAATTCCAATGTTTTAATCTGCCTTCATCTTTTGCAATCTCATTATGAATTGCAGTAAATAAAGATTGTAGTTTTCTGGAATCATACCCAGATGTATTTTTAATAATTTTCATAATTGCTCCTATTTTATTTTTATAAATTCTTGATGACTTAATCCAAACTTTTGCATTTCTCCTGTAATAGGATTAGCAAGTCTATAACCATCATCTAATTTAAGGTTTGCATATTCTTTAATCTTGCCTTGATAAAGTTCATCAAATTTATAAATATCTAAACCTCTTGCTTCTGCAAAAGAAGCTATGCCACCATTAAAATTATAAGAACCAAATGAATTTGTTTTTTCTACTTCAACTAACTTAAATTTTAAATCATTAATCCAACTTTTAGATTTTTTAATATTGCTCATTGTATCTCCTGGTTAGTGGGAGCATTTCTGCTCCCTGTTAATTTATTTATTTAATTCCTCAAACTGATAACGCATTTGCATTAACCTTTCTTCTTCACTATCACTTATAAGGTCAGTAATCCAAGCTAAGCAAATTATTTTTCTAGAAGAAAATTTATTTTTGTATGCACACTTTTTATATACTTTCATTTCTTGTCTTGCTCCATAATAATTTACTAATTTATGCAAAAGCTGTTGTATTTCTTTATCTAATTTTGAATAACCTGTAATCATTTTCTTGCTCCTGTTTAAGTTTTTATTTATAAGTTGTTATCAACCTATAAAGAAAGTATATATAATAATTATATATATGTAAAGAATATATAGTAAAAATATACAGCTATAAGTGATTGATTTATATATAAAATATAAATTATTTTAATTTATTTTAAATTTATTTTTAAATTATTCTTCTTTTTGTAAAGGTTTGATAGTATTTAGTAAGCCAATACTTTGATTAAGATTGCTCAAGATAATAAAATAGTTAGATAATTTTTTAATGTCTGGATCATCTTCATTCATCAAATCATTAATAATTTTCAAAGTAGAATTTATCTCTTGTTGGATTC
>Ga0098037_1000751_pt1 | contig 15738 bp, 18 predicted proteins | sample 5_EtaG_FD_75050 | JGI IMG/M metagenome (GOLD analysis project Ga0098037, IMG submission 75050) | Marine viral communities from the Subarctic Pacific Ocean - 5_ETSP_OMZ_AT15132 metaG | ecosystem: Environmental > Aquatic > Marine > Oceanic | place: Pacific Ocean | collected 2015-01-08 | reverse complement strand
TTTAAAACATATGCAACATATGCTTGATAACTACCATTTCTTAGTTGACCGCCATCTTCATTTTTACTAATCTTTACACAGGGTGTATCTAATAATGGAGCTAGTCTTATTTTTTCACAATCTAAAACTGTAGTATCTTCGTATATAACACAATCAGCACCAGGAGCAGATGTTACTATTTGTTTATATGGTACATCATCTAAATTTAAAGTCCTAGATGGATTATTACTATCATCCCAATATACCTGCCAACTGCAATCATAGTTTTCTTTAGCTGCTCCTGTTATTAAATACTTTCTATTAAAGTTTAAACATGGATCATTTACTAAAGTTTCATATCTACATTCACTATCATCAAATATTCCAATCTCAGAGTTTGTATCATCTGTAGAATAAATAACCCATTGATCACCATATGTTTTAATGCAGCCAATAACTGTATATGGTATTATAGCACAAAGTAAGTTTGCGGGCTCATTTCCTATGACCCCTATATCTCCATCTGCAGAATTATTTGCAGCATTTCTAGCGTGACCCCAAGCTTCCTTTTTACCAAGACTTGGGAACGTATCTTTTTGCATTCCGCCTGAAAATGCATTTACTTCAGTAGAAGATGTATTTTGCTGCTTTGCCATTTTTATGATAGATTATATAAAGCGTTTCCATTAGGAGGAGAGCTCTTAAACATATTATAATAATTGTGATATTGAGCTTTTCTATTTAAAGTCCATACTTTTCTAAGTTCTGCAAAATTTGGTGTATTAATAAATCCTAATGCATTATTTCTAGCTGCTCTAAGTCTTTGTGATATAAGACCTAATTGTTGAGAAACATTCTCTCCAGCAAATACCATATTCTCAAGAATTCTTTCTTTTAATGCATACTCATAATATTCATTGCAATAAGGATGATCTAGTACTAAAAGATTACCATTATGATCTTCCATTGCACCTTGATAGCTCATATAAACTTTACCTGTAGTAAAATTTGTTACTATAAAGCCGTCTTTAATTTCTGCAATATCTGCAGCTTGTTCTCCTAAATTAGCACAATCACAAGTAGCATCATTTACAGTGTCTATACGCAAAGGCATAAATGCACTAAATGTTCTATATTGAGATCCATTTATTCTTTGAACAAGTTGATGTTGATTAGTATCATTGCATGTTTTTATAACACATACATCTCTACATGTAGGATCTTCACATGGGCCAGCTTCTCCTGGAGCAGGTACATATGGCACATCATTAAATGTTTCTATATGTGTTCCTGATGGTGGTCTATCAGCTATAGTATACTCACCACACCTAAATGCATAATTTAAATATGCAAAGTCTGATGGTAGTTTAGCTTTACCATGCTCTATGTCAAGAACAACCTCTTTTGTTCTATGAATCCTTAAACCTAAGTCATAATTAACTCTAGTCGCAACCTTAATTAGTTGTGCAGGATCAATCATATTTTCCAATGCATAATTTGCAAAGTCTACAGATACATCTTCATATAATGAATCAAAGGTCCTATATTTATGTGATATACTCATTATTTATGTTTTAGCAATTCCATTTTCTTAAAGCCAAAGCTTTTCTAGTAGGTTTTCCATTAGGTTTTTTCATTGGTCCTTTTACTCCACTCATTCTTGCACAAAATGATTTTCTTCTTTTTGCTGCTTTACTACCTGGTTTTAGTTTAGAAGGTTTTGTAGTTACTGCAGTTTGTAATTTAGATCCAGGGTTCTCTCTCCTATATGAAGCAACACCTTTTGCATTTAATCCCCCTTTAGGATCTTTACCTTCCTTTCTAGTCCAGGCTGCAGTAGAGCCGCCTTTCTTAAACATACCAGGAACTCTGACACCTTGTGAATTATATACTGGATTCATCTTATTTCTTTTTATGTACTTTTTGAATATCAAATGTTGCATATAATGATCCACCCTTGTGAGGTACAAACTTACCTGTATGCTTCATCAACTTTGGAGCTTTCTTACCATCTTTCATCCAGTGATATCCTGCTGGAGCTTTTACTCTTTTACCTGCCATAACTTTCTATTTATACATTCCTGGAACTCTCATTCCTACATTATTATATATTGGTTCTCCACCATAATTAGCTTTTGAAGTTCTATTGCCCATTCCTACTTTTCTTTTCTTAGCAACTTCTTTATTCTTATCTACTTGACTCCAAGTCTTAGGAGTTTTGCTAGAAATTTTTTTACTAGGTCTGCATTTCTTAATACCTTTAGTTTTAGAACTACCGCATTCTCTACCATGCTGGTCTGTCCATTTCTCATTAAACCATCGTTTAAGAGCTGCTCCCTTTGCTGTTTTTCTAACTGCCATTATTTTCCAGCTTTCTTTTTTCTACACTTTGCAATCATACCGCTAGCATAAGCAGAAGGAAACACTTTATGTGCAGCCTTTGCTTTATAGTAACAAGAATCTTTTTTAGTACTAGATGAGCCGCCTTTCTTTTTCTTAATGACACCTCTACCCATTAAAATATCTTTCTTGGTAACTTTACCATCACCGGATAGATCTGGAAATGAGCCGCCTTCTTTCATTATCATCCCAGGAACTCTAGTTCCTCTATTGTTATAAACTGCTTTCATATCTTATCTATTAACATTTACTTTATTATCTCCATCTTCAACAGGAACTTGTACCGTTAACATCATTGCTTGAACAACAGCTTGTTCTATTTCCGCAAATAATGCATCAGGTATATTTATATTCTGCATATATCTTGGCTTACATTCCTCTGCTTCTTCACACAACCATTTGCCAATATTATCATCAAACACACCTTCTAGTTTGATAGCATCCCAATCTACATTAGGTAAATAAATATATCCATTTATATACCACCAATATTTTCTTTTATTATATTTAAAAGATGTAGTTTTAGTAATGGATGTATATGTACCAGGCTGAGTTGCTTGAGCTTCAATTGAACTATCTATTGAACTAACAGTTCTAACTAGAGGTCCCCAATACCCTTCAATAAAATCAGGCAATTTTTCTTTTGATCTTTTTATAGTACACCCGCTCTCAATACCTGAGCAGTGAGCCTCAACTTTGTCTACGTCAATAAGCTCTATATAAGGCAATGTTTGCCATACAGCGTTAAACTTCATTAGTTTATTTGCAAAATCTTGCCTGCGCATAAACATCTGAGCATATTTAGTAACTAAGCTATATACATAACGGTCAGTAACAAAAGCATCTTGAACTTCTGCTTTTACTTGACCTCTTACTCTTGATATAACTTCTCCTATTGTTGTTGCCATAACTATATTTCAAATTCATTATAATCTTTTAGCTCATCCTTATCTATTTTATTTTGATATAGATGCGCTATCTGATATTTATTTTGTATGACTGTATACTTTGTCCAGTCTTTTGGATATTCTTTAGCAACAGATCTTTTAAATTCTCTACAAGCTTCAAATTTCCAAAGTTCTCTATTTTTAAATTTATATTTTACAGATGCATTAGTATAAAATATTTTTCCTATGTTACCATCTGTATCCCAATTATTATTATGAAGCACTTTTCCTTGTTCATTTGATCTGGCATAGTCAATATTGTTTTTATATTTTGCCGGAGAACAAGTGCCTATAAATAAATAACCTAATGAATCAGGTAGTTCTACACCGTCTCTATTTTCAATTACACCTTCCCATAAATTCTTATTATAGAGTTTAATTATCTTTTTTAATTTATCATTATGTATCCCGCTATACTTGGGATATTTTTCTTTAAATTCATTTAATATGTTCTTATTTAAAAGACTTAATCTTTTCTCTCTAAATCTAGGAGCATTAAGATTGGGTTTTTTAAAATTTTTTGCCATAGTCTATATATTATAATTTACAAAAAAAACTGCACTTATAAAAGTTAAACATTAAAGTTTAATTTGCAGTATACGTTATCTCACATATATTTCCTTTACTTGGTGATTGTAATTCTAGTTTAGCTGATCTTCTATTGCCTACAAATTTTTTGTGATAATGCCAATAGTCTGTTTTAGATAAACTAGGTAAAGTTTTATGAGTAAATCCAGCAGTTTCATTTGTTGTTATATATTCAATTTTTTTGTTTGTATGAAAATGCCCAGTAAATAATGTTCTGTTTTTAGTAGATCCCCATTGCATTGGGAATTCAGTTGCATAAACAATAGGTGTATTTTTACTTACAGCATCTCCATGTTCAAATGCATTAAAATTATCATTCCATACATGTACTTTTCTTTCTTCATATTTTATATCCCATGTTATTCTAGGATGATCCTTTATTGATTTAGATAAAGCATGTACTAAATGAAATGAAGATAGTCTATCATGATTACCTGGTACATAAACTATAGTTAAATGTTGCACATGTTGGACCATAACTTCAATAGCCCAATGCATTGCATCAAATGCTTGAATGTATGCTTCTGTAGCTGTTGAACAATTATCTAATGGTGTACCACTCGTTGTAGTTCCTTGGAAGGTATCCATGTTAATCAAATCACCACCTACAACAAAAAATAGCTGCTCAATGTTATGAGAAGCTATTCCTTTTTGTATAAGATCCTTAACCGCATCTTCAAAATCTTTGTCTATGGTTTCATTACCTTCTTTTCCAAAATGAATATCTTGTAAAGACATGATTCCGCAAACTTGCTCTCTATCTGGTGATAATGAATATCCTTTTGGTTTAGAAAGATTAGGTATTGTATGTTTCTTTGGCTTCCATGTATTTAAAAGTTCTTTTAAATAATCTTCTTCTCCTTTTTTAATTTTAGTAACAAGAGCTGATATACGCCAATGATCAGACATTTGTTTATTCCAATATTGTGATAACTTCCATTTTGTTGTATCAATATTTAGAAGATCTATTATTTCATCTGGAGATTTCGGCTCTGTTTGTGAAACTCCTTGTAATGTTGCTTCACCTTTATCCAAATCTACACTATGATCAAAATTAAGATTTTGACCTCTTTGAAGTTTATTTTTATTTTTTCTTTCTTTTTGAATTTGTTTTCTAAGCTTTTTATATTCTGATTCTAACATGCCAAGCTTTGCAGCACAATAGGCTGCAGTTTTTTTCCATCTAAAACTTTCTATTATCTGTTTTTTAAGTCTTGGATTCATAATTTTTTTTTTGATTTGTGGTTTTATAAATTTATAAAAAATTTGATTAGGAAAAAAGAAGCCCAGCGTTTAGACCGGGCTTCATAACTTTGGTAATAAAAAACCAACAAATTATCACCTCTGTTATTAAGAGATTATACTAGTGTTGTAAATAATATTTCAACACTATCACATGTTGCTGCACCTGCATCTGTTGAGGTTAACTTAACTTTATAGTCAGTTGCTGAAACAAGACCTGTTAGTGCTAATTGTAAAACTGTAGGGGCTGCTGTTCCTGCAGATACATAACCCGTACCATCATCAATAAATACTTCTATTTGTGAAGTTAATGTAGATTCACCATTCCAAAGTATCATTGCTGAGTTATTAGTTATATTGGCTGCATATAGATTGTATGGTGCATGGTGTACATCATCTGCAGTACATGCCCCAACACCTTTGCTAATCATTAATGCCAATTTTTGAATTATAAGATCCAATCTTTCTCCTGTATCAATTTTTATGATTTCACCAACCTCTCCTACTTGAAATGAAGTTCCGCAATAACTTATACATTCTGTACAAGATACTTCAGAACATCTTTCACTTCCTACACTACAATCTGTATAAGTACAGGGATTAGTGATTGCTGGATCTGAACAACCACATTTATTAGGATTACATTTATTACAATTACAAGCCATTTTTTTATTTTTTAATTATTAAGGTGTACAGTCTGTACATGCGGCATAACTACTATCTAAATCAACACTTACTTCTTGTGCTGCAGATGAACAATTGTCTACAACAGTTAAGCATTTGCTTGATAAGCTTGCCCATTCTGGTCTACCACCACTTGCCGCTAATGTAGCACCGGGATTTGTTAATTTAATCACTGAACCTACGCCTATTGTTCCACAACTATGATCTGTAATTCTTACATAATAAGGACCCCAAGTACCAGCACAATCTTGCACTACATATGTACCTGAAGCTGGAACTGTTGCTGCCGGATATGCATCAGCTGCACTTTTTATTGCTCTTGTAAGTAAAGTTCTAAATGTACCAACACCATCTTTTATATCATTCCATTCAGCAGGACTATCTTCTTGGTCTAATAAAGCTAAAGCTGCATAACCATGAGCATCATCTCTAAACAATTGGGTAATAGTATGACTTGGTGTTAAAGACCCTGTATAAGGCATTGTGGAAGCAATTCCTTGCAGTATAAAATTAGTTACATCTGGTGCAGTTTTAATACCATACTTACTGGCAGGAATTAATTCTGCTGTATATGCTGATATCATTTGTAATATGTTGGCCGCATCAGCTGCCCCTGAACCATTTGTTACTAATGGATATAATACTGTAGATAAACCATCTGGGAATTGATTAGAAGTAATTCCTAAACCTTGTGCCCAAATACTAGTTTGCGTTCCTGCTAACATATCCTTTAAGGCATCATAATCTTCTTTATACGATACTGTAGGTTGGGCAGTCAAACCGCTTCCATATCCCGCAGCTAATGTTGAGTCATGATAGTCACCACTTGAATCATTTGAAAATATTAAAACTATTGCAGAATTTTTATAGACACCAGCTCCAGTTCCTCCAGGCCAAGTTTCTGGTAATTCCTCTAATCCTTGCCATGCTAAATCAGATGATTGAAGCCAGCTAGCGCCATTATCAACAATAGACTTATGATAGCCTAACCATCTTTTAGAGTCTGTAGGGATAAAATATATATTACCTGTATAGCCAAATTCTGTATTCCAATATCCGCTTAAGACACCAAGACCAGCTCGCAATAAACCTCCATTTACAGAACTTATACCATTTGTATTTACAAAAACATAAATATCTTGATCAGTATAATCTAGTTTTACATTTTCAGCAATCATTTGTACTTGTACTGTTATTGTAGCTAAAGAACAGTTTCCAGTTCCTGGTACACTAGGTTGTAATTGAACTTGGAATGTATCTGCATAATCTTTTTCTCCCGATTTGATAACTGAAGTGTACGTAAATTGATTTGCAATTGATCCTTGTACTACTGTACCTAACACTGGATTAACTATAACACTCATAGCAGGTTCACCCTCTCCTAGTACATATGGAATAGTTATATCAACACTATCGCCATCATTTCCACATAAAACTTGAATAGGATCTGATAATAAGAATGTAGGACAAGCGCAACACTCAACAACTGATCTAACACTGTTAGTAGCATTGTCCCATCCTGCATATATGTATTTCATACTACCTGATGTATCCATTCTTTTTCCAACAAAAAACCAATAAGTATCAGCAGAACCTCCAAATACAGTGTATGTTTTTTCTCCGCATTCTAAAAACTGTCTTGCTACCTCAACACCTGCTGCACAAGCAGATACTAAAGATGTTGATGCACATTCTTGCGGACTTTGCAATGTAGTCCAAACTTCTGTAGCAAAATCATATCTTAGTATAGTTGGCACACTTAATAATGGCCCAGTACAAGTTGTTTGAACCTTTATATAAACTGCACCGCTTGTCTGTCCAGTTGAAATAGTTCTTACACCATCTCCACCTGTAGTTAAACCATTATAAGTAACCCCATCTACACTCCAAGATGTTTCTGCACTAAGAGGAGATGGTTCTGTACCAAAAGAAACGGTTACTGCAACATCTCCCGGTGTACCAAGATAATCCATTGTAGGACTAGTTAATATAGGAGAATCACATGGAACAGTAGCTCCTACGTTTTCAGCTTTAATTAAACCATCTGCTGCATCATACCAATACCTATTAACTACAACACCGCTATCATATAAACCTAAAAATATATCCGTTGCTTCTACAACTGCAGTAGACGGTGTAATAATTTCTGTATCAGTGCATATTACTCCGGGAATAAGTATAGGTTGAGAAGGACATGTAACTCTTGAGTTAGGCCCTCCAATAACTGTAATTGTAACATCATAAGTTTCACCTCCAATAGCACCTGTAAATACATGGTTAACTGTAACTCCTGGATTAACAATTGAAGTTGATCCCAATGATGATCCTGTAGTACTACTTGTAGCATCAATCTGGTAAGTTACAGAATCTCCTAAGTTATTAGGAAAACTTATATTTATACTGCTAGTACCTGCAGTAAGTACTACTGATGAAGGACATGGTAAACTAACTGGTATAATTACCTGTTGTCTATCTGCGCACTGTGATGTTCCATCGCTTACACAAAATGGAATACTTAAATTTAATGAACCAAGTGTATTTAATGATGAAACATCAATATTAACTCCTGCAGATGATGTTACTAATCCAGATACATTAATATTTTGAGTAGTTGAACTTCCATCAGAATCTGTAACTGTTACTGTAGTATTTCCATTACAATCAGTAAAACCAGTTGGAATTATTGTTGCTTGAAAATTTAAGTTAATTGCATCGGGAAGACCATTTCCATCAGAATCTACAACATTATATGTAAATACAAAATTTGCTGCATCGCAATCCTTTGGTAAAACTCTTTGTAATTCTGATACTGCTGAATATAAATCACCAATAGTTTTCCATTGATTTGAGCTAGATTCAGCTAAGTTTCTTGGATTAGCTACCCAACCTGTTATATCTCCCATTGTTCCAGCAACAGCTAATCTTGCATCTACAGCTGAAATTGGTTGAGCTGAAATTGCTCTATTTATAACAGTTACTGATCCTACAGCATCTGAATCTTGAAATACTTTAGATTCAATAGCAAGCGTTAGAGCAGATATTTTCATTGTATTTCCTGGATCAACTCCATTAGAAATTACATCAAAATCAACATCTGGTCTTGGTTCACAAGGTAATACACATGCCTCTAATGTACTTAATCTAGCATTTATATTTTCAATGTTTTGATTAATTACATTAACTAATTCTATTAAATTGCATACTTGAATTCCAATTACACTAGCCCAATCAGATGCAGGAAGTTCTGTAACTTTACCTCCTGTTTTACTTACAAATCGCAAGCACTCTGGGAGAGGTAATATAGGGTCTGCGGCTTTTCCTCCTTCTTGTCTAGTAAAGCAAGCATAATCTACAATAGTTTGCAATGTAGCAACTAAATCCTCTGGTGTCTCAGCGGTCATACATGATATATCTAATCCTGTAAGATCAGGTTCACATGAACAAGCAGCATCAATAATTTCACATAGCTTTGTAGCTATTCTTGCAACAACATCGCTAATAGTATCACCATTACATACATCTATGCAGGCAAGATCTGGACCTTGCCACACAACACAGTTTGATGAAACTGGTGTACAAGGTGAAGTATTGTTTTGTTTTGAAGGTATCATAGTATATTATAATATAATAATTTTTAATTTTTTTTTATCCTAAGCATCACAGTTTATTTCCTTGCTAATTAAACCTTCTGTTCTTTGTAGCTTGGCGTTTTGTAATTCTTCCCAATTGCAAGATTCTCTTTTAATTGTAATAGATTGAAAATCAAAAAAACAACATGGTGTAAGACCATATCTTCTAGACTTAAAGTCTTGCCATGCTGCATCTGCAAATTCTGTTTCTATTTTAATTTTTTCTTTAGCCATTCCTTCTTGCATTTCTTTTTGCTCTTTCTAAAGTACGTGTTAGTTTGTTTGCTGAAACATTAACAGTACCATTATAAGCAGTAAGGCATGATTTATGAACGGTTTTGCCATCTTTAGCTTTTGCTTTTTGACATCCGCAAGAAAACCCCTTACCACAATGTACGCATTTCATATATATTGGTTTTAACAGTTACTTGGTGATGTAGTACAAAGTATTTTTCTCAAACGTTTTAATGCATAGTTATACATTGACATTCCTTTACTAGGATTAAGGCAATATTCAACTTGAGCTTTTGCTGAGTCAATTAAAATACGTAGATAATTTACTTCACGTATAAGATCTTCTTTATCAGAAGATGGTTCACAATCTGCTAAATTTAATCCACACAATACTTCATAATACAAATTTAAAATTGCTGTTGTACGTAAATGATTATATTCCACAAAAGTCTCATCATTTGGAGATAGACTGTATCTAATAACATAAACACCATCTGGCAATGCTATATTTTCTTCACCGCAATTTGTTGTTTGTATTTTAAGATCGCAACCTGCTAAATTTAAATCAAAACCTGGAACAACTTCAATTAGTGCTGGATTATTAAAACCAGGCACTGTAATTAGAATTTCAGGACAGTCTTTTGCTATAATATCAGAATACTGGCTTGTATCCCTTATAGATAGGATTTCACAGTTTGCTACAGTCGGAACCTCTAAACTTAAGATATGCTTTTCAGCCATGGAATTTAATTTATTATACGTACAATAATAATATACAAAAAAAACAGGAATATAAAAAGAAAGGCAAGATATAAATCTCACCTTTCAATTTTACATATGGATGTTTAGTTTATAGTCCAGTCTCTAAATCAACTGTATAATTACCTAAATCTTTACATACCTCTTCAATGGCTTCCCATAGTTCATCCATTTTACCAATAGTTGCGGTGTCATCGCATTTTACATAAACAGTATAAAGATACTGATCATTGTCAAATACCCCACTTGGATTACTTAAACGTGGAACACTGTGCTGTAAGTAGTATGCTTTGTATAGCTTATCTCTATCCACTGCACGCAAGATTGGATCAAAACCTTCAATCTCACGGATTCTAGAAGAATCTTTGTTTCCTTGATTAAATGGATTTTGCATGTATCTTTCAGTCAATAATAGATGTCTAAGAACACTCTCACCTTGGGTATTAGCCATTTGTCCTGGAATAGCTACAGTAACACCACAGTCATTACAAGGATTTCCTGTCTCGTCTAACAAAGAAAGAATAATAGATACAGGTTCTTTTCCGTAGAAATCTCTAGTATCAAAAGAACAATCACCAAACTTAGTGTCAACATAAGCACCAACTACACAAGCTCTAGCAGAAATTTTAGCATGAACTGGATCAGAAGTTGCAGTATAAGTTCCGTCAAGTATTTCAGTTATAGTATAAGATGTCTCAACAGGTGTTGCTCCTGAGCTATCAATTACAACAATACCTTCAGCAGAAACTTTAAGTACAACAGTTGCATTGTCATCACCACCAGTAATATTAACAACGTCACCTTCTGAATATCCGCTACCTATCTGATCTCCAAGTGCAACAGCAGTTACTGCACCAGCAGTTACAGTAATATCAAGAGTTAGTCCTAAACCAGTTCCACCCGTAACAGGTACATTTGCAGTCGTACTATAACCTGTACCACCGACAATTGTACTAAATCCAGTTACGTTATTACCTTCAGCAACAAATGGAGCTACAATAGGATCAGCAATTGTCATCTGCATAGCAGCGGCAAGAGCCAAAGCTGGATCTACAAATTCTTGAGGATCACCAGCATTAGTTGTACCAGTACAACAAAGCAATGCAGGAAGTGGACCACCGTTGGCAGCAGCATCACCTGAACTATCACCAATTGCGTAAGCATTGTGATTCAAGAAACGTAGTGCAGGAGATCCTTTAACATCCATTCTTAAGAATAGATTCTCTCCACATGGAGCACATTTAGGTCCAACAGTAACACAAGCAGTTGCTTGAGTAGCTGCATTACAAGCAGAAACACCTAATCTACTAATGTAGTTAAAGTTAATTCCTTTTGATTTGATTGATTCTTTGTAACCCCCATGTCCTGGGTTGTTACCAATATTGTCAGAAGAATGAAAGTTTCCACCAACTAAGTAAGCTAGATGCTTTTCACTAGCAATATCACCAGGTGAATTTGCAACCCAAGTTCTTCCATCTACTAGAGCTAAATCTCCAGCAACAAATGCACTTGTAGCCGTACCATCACCCGCAACATCCTGTGCAAGCCAGCTTTTACAAAAAGCGTGATTAAAATAAGCCATTTTTTTTTAATTTAAAATTTAGAAATATAATTTGTCCACTCTGGACATATATAATATACAAAAAGTTTTATTATAAACAAAATAAATTTAATTAGATCTTTCTGCAGCCTGTTGTTCACGTTGCATCTGATTATAATTGTCATAATCACCAGCAATAATTGCAGCTGCTTCATCTAATATAAGTTCTACAATATCATCTTTAAATTCAGATTCTACATCAACCGTTGAAGTCAAACCGGTATAAGGATTTAGTGTACCTGCAAATTCAATATAAGTAGGTCTTCTGTAATAAGTTAACACAGGATCTACAATATCAAAATCCTCATTTCTATAGATTCTGATTCTATTGTCTAATAAAGTACAGAAGGTTTCTGCCCAATCAAAACTAGGATTTTTTAAAGGATCCCTTAAATTAAGATTAACATTTGCTTCTTCTGATAAATAAACAGACATTGTAAGTTTTTCAGGACAGCACTCGTTCTTAGCACTAGCACTAATTCTTTTAAATTCTAAATAATCTTCTGTAGGAAAATTATCTGTTTCAAAATAAGTATCTGTTTGTGTGCCAGTTAGTGGTAACTCAATCAATAAACGTTGTAAATCATCAATTCTTCTTTTAGAGAACTCATCACCTTCTTTGTACTGGTTACCACCATGTAACTGTCTTCTAGACCACTCTACAGCAGCTTTATTAAATGCCTCAATTACTTGCCATTTTTCAATGTTATCATAGTCATTACTATCTAACTTATTTAGCCTTTGCTTTAATTTTATTTGTAGAGTGTTATTGTCCATTATGCATTCCAATAAGGTTCAACCTTATCCATTAAAGATTTTAATACTTCATCATTCTCTGGATTCTGTAAGAATGAAACCACTTCACTTGGAACCTTCCCTAGCCTAATGCTATTATCTAAAGGTTCAATGAATCCATTTGATTTTAATAATATAAATCTGTAAAACATAGCGTCTTTAACTAAAGCTCTAATTTTTAGATTCTTCATGCTATCTTCTGCCGCATCAATAAATGATTTAGCAGCACGTTTTTTACTAGACTCTGTTCCTCTACCGTTTATAAAATCATCCATGTTTTCATAAATGACATCTAACTGAGTAGACTTAGTATATTGTACACTATCTGCATCAACAATTTTAGCAACATACATAAGCTTATTTGTATTCTTACTATAAAGATCTTCTAGTTTAACTAATGCTTTATTTTTAAGCTTTGTATATTCAGTTCTTGTAGATACAGTTTCTTCTGATTGATCTAAATAAAACTTTTTTGGATTTGGTGATTTCTTAGCTTCTTTAAGTGACTTAGATATCATTGAAAAACCTCCTGCATTAATTGCATGAATTTTAATTAAATCATACGGATCTTTTGTAGGATCTAGGAATACAGGCTCATTGCCGCATCTAAGTTCTATTTTAGACCAAAACTTATCATTATCAGGCTTTAATAATGTAACCTTATTCCAAAAGTCTTTATCTTCTGGATCAATGATATTTGCTGCAAGTTCAGCTTCTAGCTGAGCCACAGTTGTTCTAATTTCTTTGATCTTAACTTCTTTTTCTCCAGGAGATAATTTTTTTATTTCGGGCGCAAATTCATTTAAGCCTGTTACATACCTTTTAATTCCATTTAATTCAAGGCATGCTAAAGACTCTTGATGCCATACTCCCTCATGAAGTGACATACCATATGATTCTAATCCCATATTTTCTCTATCAGGATTAAAATAAGGCCTAATAGCAACAGTTGTATCTTTGTTTATTTGATACTTTTCTACAATAGTGTAATCTTCCATTTTCTTATTGGTTTTTAAATTATTAATTGTTTACTCAAAAGTACATAATTATGTACACTTATTAATTAATATTTCTAATGCCGGTAATTAAACCGGCAATAGTTATTTGAGTAACAAGATTAAGGTATATCTGAATACTTAACTTTTTTCTCTACTGGACCTGAAAGCTCCTTATCAGCACCAGCACTTTTCTTCTTAAGTCTATCGCTAAACTGCGGAGATGTAGAAAATCTATTAGATAAATATGTTGTAAAATCTTCATAGTGTCTGCTATATCTCTCTATCTTTGCAGCCTCTGGAGTTCCAGGAAGAGGTTTCACAGTTAATGACATACTTCTGAACATATCTGCTGACTTTGCAAACCTAAAAGGTTTTTTAAGTCTTTCTCTTATCATTAGTTCTTTATCTATTTTAGCTCTCGTTCCGAGAATATCTGCAGCCGCTCTTTCATCTGCAGTTCTAGCTGCATCATCTCTGATAGTTATAAACTCTTCTTCAGCTCTTTCAAGAACTTTCTCTGTAGGCTTAGTTAAACCTGGTACATCAAGACCAGCTTCTTTTCTTTTTTCTAATTCAGCTTGGCTCATTAATGTATCATTTACATAAGCTACAGATCTATCTTCAGTTGCAAAATTTGTTGTAAGGTCTGCGTCTGTTTTATAAGCCAACTCTTGAACTCTTTTTTCTGCATACACATCTGGTGCGTATTTTTCTATTACTTCTGGCATAATTTCTAATTTTTATAAGTTAACTAATTGATGGTGTAATATCATCATATACTAAGAATTCAAACTGATAAAATATTTCAGCAGTTGATGCTCCGGCACCTGTTCCAGCTTCTACATCAAGACTTACAGTATAAATACCAGATCCTGCTGCAGTCTCTTCAAGAAAGATACCCATGTATGCTGACTGAACAGCTGTACCATCTGACTCTTTTCTCATATCTGCACCTGATGAAAAATCATTTACTATTTCAAATTCAGTAGCTGGCTCTCCTCCATCATTTACCATACATTTTACTGCACCAGTTTGTTTGTAAGCAACATAAAATCCAGCTAGACATAATTCTTCCTCTGGTTCTCCTGGCTCAAGAGCTGGAGCTACTACACAAGGGATAGTTAGCGTACACTGAACTTCAGTATATGTACTTTGTCCACTTAGTAAAGCACCACCCATTATTTGATAGCCCTGTAACTTAGTTCCATCTGGATAAGTAAAAGATGTTGAGGTTTTTTTAAGAGTCACCGGAGGTAAATCTGCAGATGAATTTCCTGCAGGTATAATTACCTTATCAGCAACTAAATCTAATGCTGCATTGCTTTCCTCAACCACATTATTTACAGAAGCAATCGTTGCAAGATTTGCTCCTGATGCACCCTTGATATATTTATCAGGGAATGCTTTAATTATTTTTTTTAGGAATGACATTTGTTCTAATTTTTATAAGTTAAAAAAAAAGGGGAGGATAACCTCCCCTCATATTAATTTAGAATGATCCTCCAGTAACTGGGTTTCTCATTACAATTTTTAGAACTTTAGTTGGATCCTTAACCCAAATAGCAGGCATACATTGAGTCATATAAACTCTATATCCATTGAACTGTCCGGTAGAAGCAAATCCTTGCGTTCTTCCCATGTAGTCCATTGTACCATTTTGGTAGAACCACTTAAGTTGATTATCCCAAGAAAGTTTCAACAAGTGAATGTTGTCATTTCCATTATCAGTTACATCAAAGATGATAAAGCTAAATGAGCTCAATGGTCTTCCATCAATTAATGGATTCTCAATATCATTAGTGTGTAAGTTATCAAATGCTGGGTTAAGTACAAACTTAACGTTAGCTAAGAATGGAATAGTAAAGCTTGTATAAGCAAAACCA
>Ga0098037_1000747_pt1 | contig 15793 bp, 23 predicted proteins | sample 5_EtaG_FD_75050 | JGI IMG/M metagenome (GOLD analysis project Ga0098037, IMG submission 75050) | Marine viral communities from the Subarctic Pacific Ocean - 5_ETSP_OMZ_AT15132 metaG | ecosystem: Environmental > Aquatic > Marine > Oceanic | place: Pacific Ocean | collected 2015-01-08 | reverse complement strand
ATAATAATTACGGAAAAACAGCAAAAGGTAATAACTATTGGGATTGGTTAATGATATTACCAATTAATGTTTCTGTTATGGCAAGTGGTTATTTAGCTGCAATAGAAACTAAAAGAAACGAAAAGGCAGTTAGATCTTATAGGGTTTTAGTAAGCGAACTTGTACAAGATTATGTCGAAAAAATTGAAACACTACAGCCTACTAATGAATAAAATATATATAGAAATATCAAAGCTAAGTAGCAAATTTAGGACTATGTGTTACGGTCTAACAAAAGACAAAGAGGTAATAGATGACGCTGTACAAGAGTTAATGCTATACTTTATGCAAATGAACACTACAACTTTAAAAACAATATATGAAAAAGATGGTATTGAAGGTGTTACAAAATATGGGGCTATTGTTTTAAAAAGAGCAATCACCAGCCCAAGAAGTCCATTTTACTATAAGTATAAAAAGTATTACACAAACTTAGTAGGTATTAATTATAAATCATCAACAACACAAAACAACTATCATAAAAGTATTTATAATATGCCAGAAAAAATAAATACTGATTATCAGTGGGAAAAATTAGAAGATGTTGACAAAGTGTTGGATAAACAAACCTGGTATGACAAACAAATATTTAAATTGTATTACTATGAAGGTAACACATTAGATAGTTTAGCAGAAAAAACCAAAATAAGTAGGAATAGTTTATTTACAACAATAGATAAGGTACGAAATATAATAAAAGAAGAATTAGTTGATGAATAGATTTTTTGTGCCTAATGAAATATATAAAGACAGAATAAAAATATGTAAAAATTGTGTTTATTACTTTAAACCTACAGGACAATGTAAAAGATGTTTATGTTTTATGAAAATAAAAGCACGTTTAGCACCGATGGCTTGTCCTGAAAAGTATTGGAATAAAACAACTGAAATAGAAACACCTGACGATTTACCAGAAGAAATAATAAAAGAAGTCTTAGACATTTGGCAGTATATAAAAAAAGGTAGGGCAAAAGACCAGAAAACAAAAAAAAGAATGATAGAAATATATAACACTATACACGCAACAAACTATAGTAGTGGTACAAGTTGTGGTTCTTGTTTAGCTAGTATATTTGATAGTATGAAAAAACTATATAATAAATATGCTTGAATTTTTAAAACACTTTATAGGAGTTTGTGGTGAACCACACCCTAGCTTAATTACTATTATATTTGGAACACCTATTACGACCTACTTAATTTATAAACTTAAAAAAAAGAAATAATGAAATATTTAATAATTTTTATGGTATCTGTTATCAGTTGGTTTATTGGTTGGATTCAAGGGTACGTAAAAGGTTATAGAATAAATGAAATATATAAAAATATGTATTTAAATGATGAACAAAAAATTAATAAAAATGAATAAAATACCAGAATATTATATAGGAAAAAAATATGGTTATGAAGCACGTAAAGTTGTAGAAGATTACGAACTAAGTTATAACGTAGGTACAGCAGTAAGTTATTTACTAAGATCAGACAGAAAACACAAGTCACCTATACAGGACATAATAAAAGCAATAAATCATTTAGAATTTGAATTAGACAAAATAAATGGCGTTGTATAAATGTAAATATTGTAAAGAAGAAAAAGAAATTTTAAAAGCAACTATTGTTTTAAGAGATGGCAATTGGGTTGCTAAAGAGGCATTATGTAGTTGTGGTAAATATATGGAAAGCGAAGCAGCAGAAGGTATGCCTAACTTAATTAGAACTGAACCAACTTTAAAAAATAAACGTGATAAACTATGGGCAGGTGCAAAAGAAAAATTAGTAGGTGAACGTGGAATTAACGAACCTTTTGATTAAAATAAAAAAAATATGAAATTAAAAATAAATGAATTAAAACCAAATAAAGACAATCCTAGAATTATAAAAGAGGATAAATTTAAAAAACTTGTAAAAAGCATAAAAGAATTTCCGGAAATGCTAGAATTAAGGCCTATTGTTATAGATGAAAATAATATAATATTAGGTGGTAATATGAGGTATAAGGCTTGTATTGAAGCAGGATTGAAAGAAGTGCCTGTAAAAATTGCAAAAGATCTTACGAAAGAACAAAAAGAAGAATTTATTGTAAAAGACAATGTAGGCTATGGTGAATGGGATTGGGATATATTAGGTAATGAATGGAAAACAAATGTTTTAGATGACTGGGGTTTAGATGTTTGGCAAAATGAAGATGACAAAGAACAAGAAAACCCATATACAGGCAAGATTGAAACACCAAAATATGAACCGACTGGTGAAAAGCCAGAAACAAAGGAACTTTACAATACAGAAAAAGTCGACAAATTAATAGAGAAAATTAAAAAACTGAAGCTGCCAAAACAAGAACAAGCATTTTTAATTTATGCTGCATATAGGCATACTGTATTTAATTATAAGAACATTGCAGAATATTATACACATTCAAGTAAAGAAGTGCAAGAACTTATGGAAGATAGTGCACTTATTATTATAGATTTTCAAAAAGCAATAGAAGGCGGTTACATTGCACTTAATGAAAAAATTACAAACCAATACATTGAAGAATATGGAGAATAAAAATTTTGCAACATTTATACTTACATATGGTAGAGCTGAAAAAGTATATACATATGAAACGCTTTTAAAATATAATTACACAGGTAACATATATTTTGTTTGTAGTGATGATGATAAACAAGTTGATAGATATAAAGAGTTGTACAAAGAAAAAGTTGTGGTTTTCAATAAAAATGATTATAAAGATAAATTTGACATTGGCGATAATTTTAATGATGACAGAGTAGTTGTTTATGCTAGAAATGCAATATTTGATATTGTTAAAAATTTAGGGTATGAATATTTTTTAGTGCTTGATGATGATTATACTGAATTTAGATATACAAGAGACCAATATCAACAATACTTAACTAAGTCAAGAAAAATAAAAAACCTTGACAAAATGTTTGGACATTTATTAGATTATTATAAAACAACAAATGCAAAAACATTGTGTATTGCACAAGGTGGTGATTTTATTGGTGGTGAAAGCAGCAGAGTATTTACACAAAAATTATCAAGAAAGGCAATGAACTTTTTTATTTGTTCTGTTAATAGGCCATTTCAATTTATTGGTAGAATAAATGAAGATGTTAATACATACGTAAGGCTTGGTACAACTGGAGATTTGTTTCAAACTATATGCGATCTCAGATTGGAACAGCTTGATACACAAAGTAACACAGGTGGTTTAACTGAATTTTATTTAGATGGGGGAACATATGTTAAATCTTTTTATACAGTTTTATTTTCACCTTCTTGTACATCAATTAATTTAATGGGTAATAAACATAAAAGACTACACCACAGAATAAAATGGAATAGTGCAACCCCTGTTATTCTCGAAGAAAAATATAAAAAATAATGGACAAAAGTAGACATATAAAAAAGGAAGCAATGTTACAAGCACTTGAAAATAGTTTAGGAGTTGTAACAGTAGCTTGTAAACAATCTGATACACCTAGAAGTACATATTATAAATGGCTAAAAGAAGATAAGGAATTTCAAAAAGCAGTAAAAGATATAGAAAACATTGCATTGGACTTTGCAGAAAGTCAACTACATACACAAATGAAAGACGGTAATACATCAGCAACAATATTTTATTTAAAAACAAAAGGCAAGAAACGTGGTTATGTCGAAAGGCAAGAATTAGATCTAAATAGTGGTGAAAACCCTTTTAACGTAAGCGTAAATATAAACGGTGTTGAACATTAAACTTGAATTTACTAATACTCAGGCACAGGCAATTTCTTATTTATTAGATAATAAAACAACAGAGGTATTATTTGGAGGTGCAGCAGGTGGTGGTAAAAGTTGGGTAGGTTGTGCTTGGCTATTATTACAATGTATGAAATATCCTAATACAAGGTATTTAATGGGAAGATCCAAACTAGATAGTTTGAAAAAAACTACACTTAATACATTTTTTGAAGTTTGTAAAACTTATAAATTACAATCAGGGTTACATTATAATTTTAATGCAGGTTCAAATATTATAACTTTTGCTAATGGTGCAGAAATATTGTTGAAAGATTTATTTTTATACCCTTCTGATAAGAACTTTGACAATTTAGGTTCTTTAGAATTAACTGGTGCATTTATAGATGAGTGTAACCAAATAACAGAGAAGGCAAAAAATATTGTAGCTTCAAGAATGCGTTACAAATTAGACGAATACAATTTAATACCTAAGCTGTTAATGACTTGTAACCCAGCAAAGAATTGGGTATACACACAGTATTACAGACCAGCCAAAGAAGGTAAGCAAAAACCATATAGAAAATTTATACAAAGTTTAGTAGATGACAATGAGTATATAAGTAAATATTATAAAACACAGTTACAAACATTAGATGAATTATCAAAACAAAGGTTACTTTTTGGTAATTGGGAGTATGACGCAACTAAAGATAGTTTAGTACAGTATGATGCAATATTAAATTTATTTAGTCAAAAAGGAATTGAAGGTAGAAAATACATAAGTTGTGATGTGGCGCGTTTTGGAAGTGATAAGACGGTTATAATGTATTGGGAAGGGTTACATATTAAAAAGATAAAAACATTGCTTAAATCGTCTATAAATGATGTTGTAGACAATGTTAGGCAATTACAACAAGAAAATCAAGTGCCTTTACAAAATATTATAATTGACGAAGACGGTGTTGGTGGAGGTGCTAAAGATTATTTAAGGTGTCAAGGTTTTATAAATAATGCAAGACCATTAAAAAACGAAAACTATCAGAACTTAAAAACACAATGTTATTATAAACTATCAGATTTAATTAATAAAGCACAAATAGGAATTACTTGTGAAGACATAACAATCAAAAATAATATTATTGAAGAATTGGAGCAAGTAAGAATGAAAAATGCAGATAAAGACACTAAATTACAAATAATACCAAAAGATACTGTCAAAGCAATAATAGGTAGATCTCCTGATTATTCAGATGCTTTAGCTATGAGAATGTATTATGAAATAGACAGTAATTTTGGAAAGTATTTTGTGCGCTAAACTAAATACAAACTTTTTCTATTATATATTATGAAAATCAAGGTCAAGAAAAAAAAGGAAACAAAAGAATATAAATTAATTAATAGTTGGTCAGAAGTTACTTTAGAAAAGTGGCTAAAGTTAGTTAATTACAAAAAGAAAAGTAAAAGTAAAGAAGCGTTAGAAACTATTAATACGCTGTCAAATATGCCTAAAGATGTAATTGCAAAATTAGGCATAAATGATATTGCAGCAATAATGAATAGAATTTCTAAACTACAAGAAAATCAAAACACAAGTTTGAAAAATATAATTGAAGTAGATGGTAAAGAATACGGTTTTCATCCTAGCCTAAACGACATAACATTAGGAGAATATGCAGATATAGAAACTTTTATAAAAAATGATATTGAAAAACATTTACCAGAATTGATGGCAGTATTATATAGACCTATAGTAGAAAAGAAAAACAAAGCGTATAGTATTGAATCTTACGATGGCAATATAACTATACGAGCCGAAACATTTAAGAAGATGGCAGCAGAACAAGTGCAAAATGCACTGCTTTTTTTTTACAATTTCGTCAAGGAATTGTCAACGATTTTGCTGTTATATTTAGCGGCACAAACGAAGGAAACGAGCAAAGTTTTGCAACAGAAAGTTTTGCAGAAAAGTGGGGTTGGTTTGGTGTAATGTATAGATTGACAAATGGTGAGATAGTAAATTTAGAACGTATATCAAAATTAAATCTTTTAGAATGTTTAACTTGGTTAACTTATGAAACTGATTTAATGGAAAGTAAAAATGTAAAATTAAATGATAAACAATAAAACATATAACAACGTAATTAACACCTTAAAAAATTTAGGGGATCAACACCATCAAATAACTACAGTAACAACTGGTGACATATTTGATATTGACTTAGAAAAAAATACTAAATTTCCGTTAATGCACATAAATCCTGTTAATGTAACTACTGGTCAAAGTCAGTTAAATTACAATTTTCAAATATTTGTAATGGACTTAGTAAGTGAAAAAGAAGATTGGACTGACGCTAATTTTCAGTCAGCAGACAAGCTAAGTAATAGTCAGGAGGTGTTAAGTCAATGTTTGCAAATATCAGTAGATTTAATTTCTATGTTAAGGCATTCATTACACCAGTCAGCACAAGGTACTAATGATGTTAATTTTCCTTTATACTTTACAGAAGGTGAATTTACAATAGAACCTTTTACAGAACGATTTGATAATGAACTAACTGGTTGGGTTTTTACAATATCAGTAATAGCACATAATGACTTTGATGCTTGTGCTATGCCAGTAGTTAGCGAAGGTGCAGGTGAATAATGAAATTTAAAATTGGTAAATATAAAATTGAAATAGGGTTTTTTAAAATAACAATTAATCTATGAAAGAAATATTTGAATTAATAGAAAGTTATGGAATAACCTTAGTATTACTTGTAGGTTCTTTTTATGCTTTATATCAATTCTTTTTTTTTAGTATAAGAGAAGTTAAAAAAACATTTGAAAAGCACCACGAAAAAAATGCAGATAATATGCAGGAAGTAAAAAACAAATTAAATAAAATTTTGGAATTAATAAAACAAAAATAAAATAAGATTTATGAAGTATGAAGATGTTATAGAAAAGCTAGAGGCAATCAGTATAAAATTAGAATCATATACAGATTATCCACAAGCAGCTACTAACAATGCAAAAAGAGCAAGAAAATGGAAGGAAGAAAATGGCAGCACTTGTGGTACTCGTGTTGGGTGGACAAGATCTTCACAATTAGCAGATAGAAAACCTATTAGCCGAGATACAATAGCACGTATGGCTTCATTTAAAAGACATCAACAGCATAAAGATGTACCTTATTCAGAAGGTTGTGGTGGCTTAATGTGGGATGCTTGGGGTGGTTCTAGTGGTGTAAACTGGGCAATTAATAAATTAAAACAAATAGATAAAAAATAATTATGGCAGATTTAACAGTAACAATTACAGAAAGTGTAACAATCAATGGAGCTTTGAGAGGTTCTAACAATACTTTGACAGTATCAAGTATAACAGACACATTTGAAAGGGTGGTCACTTGTCCACAATCAGCAACTACTACAATAGCAACTTTTGCTACAAATGTTTATGATAGTGCAGGTGCAATAGACACGCAAAACGTAAAGTATATAAGGGTAACAAACTTATCTACAACTGCAGACTGTGCTTTAGGTGTAGCAGGTGCAGCATCTAACTATACAATATTGATACCTGCAGGTAACTCGCATATTATAGCAAGGGCTGATGATGTTTTGTTAGCAGAAGCAGATGCAGTACCAACTTATGGTTCATTAGCAGATATTACAAAATTAGAAATAAGACCAACAGCTAGTACAGATACAGACGTTGAGATCTTTGTTGCTTCTATATAATGAACACAGAAAATATTGAAAGATATTTAAATAGCTTTGGTAAACAAGTTGTTAACAGAGCAAAAGGTACTTTGCAAAAACGTAAAGGTGGTAAAACACGATTAGAAAAAACAATAGATTTTAAATTAGTACCAACAGACGAAGGCTATTCTGTACGTTTTTTTATGGCAGATTATGGTACGTTTGTTGACAAGGGTGTATCAGGTACAGAAAAAAAACAAAAATTTCAAAATTTTCAAGGCAAGGTAATCACTAGCCCATATAAATACACAACTAAACAACCTCCTAGTGGTATATTAGATAAATGGGTTGTAAGAAAAGGTATTGCACCTAGAGATGATCAAGGCAGGTTTATAAAAAGAAAAAGTTTAGTTTTTTTAATTGCTCGTAAAATAAAACGTGACGGTATTAAAGGTATTGCATTTTTTCAAAAACCTTTGATGTTAGGTTTAAGACAATTTGGTGGTGATATGCTAGAAGGTGTTAAAGAGGATATAATAAACAATTTAAAAGAAAACGGATGGGAGTAATAATCAATCAAAACCCCTTATTTGGCGGCTCACAAAATGGTGCAGCACCAGTAGGGCAACAACTTATATTTACAATATCTGAAAATAGTGGATATTTAAATACATTTTTTAATGTAAAATATTTAGCAGAATTGCACGTAAGTACAACACCAATAAATTTAAGTGTAGGAACAGACCTTGTAGCTACATTCAAAACAACACCTAATAATGCAGGTGTAGGTATTTTTGACTTTAGGACTTTATTAGAAAGTTTTGTAGAATCAGACAATAGAGGTTTTACAAATGGTGTAGTTTCTAGTACGTATAAAACTAAAACGTATGACGAAGTACCGCACCCTATACATATTATTGATAAATTTTCTAGGTCAGAAAAAGCAGTCAGATATTTTGCAATACAATTTAAGGCAGAAGGTGCAACAACTGCTACAACACCTGTTACAATCATATCAGGTTCAGCAGAAAACAGCGATCAGTTTACTTTTTTTAATGGTGTTTTACAAAGAGAAAATTATTTAAAATTAGAAAATAATAACTATGGTTATGACTTAGAATCAGCATTATTATATACAGCTAATTTGCCAGGTGATAATAAAAATAGTTTTTTAACTAACGCACCAACAACGCAATATGCTAACGTGAATGATTATGGAACTTTTGCTTATTTAAATTTTTTACCTGAATCAACTGACGAAGTTGCATATATTAAAATATCATATTATACAGAAGAAAATGCAGGGGGGTCATTACAAGCAACCGATACATTGACTAACAGCAATGCAAACGGTGGTGCAGAAGAAATAACAGACGGTTCAACAACTAACCTACAATATTTCGGTATATTTCCAGGTAATTTACAAAATTATAGTACAAATTTTAATGCTACAACTACAATGTCATATACTGTACAAGCGTATGATGTTAGTAACGTTATATTATCAAAGCTATATACTATTAATGTAAATTGTCCAGAAACAAAAGGTTTTGAAAGTATAAGGCTGTGTTGGTTAAATCAATGGGGTGTATGGGACTATTACACTTTTAAAATGAAGTCTGTTAGATCTACAACTACAAACAAAACAACATATACACAAATGTCAGGTACTTGGAATGACACAACATTTAGAATAGATGGATATAAAGGAGGGCGTAAAAACTTTAGAGTAAATGCAACAGAACGTATATCTATAAATACAGATTTTATAAACGAATCAGAAGCTGTATGGTTTGAGGAACTTATGAATAGTCAACAAGTATATATGCTTAATGGCTATGACAGTACAGAAACAGCACCATACCATACAATAACAAATAAATACGTAGAACCTGTATTAGTAACAACATCTAACTACATACGCAAAACAATAGCAAATGATAAGTTAATACAATATACTTTTGAATTAGAACGAAATAAAACACAACAAACACAAACAGCATAAATGTCAGTAGAATTAGCATTATTTCCTCAAACAACATCTAACGGTTCTTTAGCACCAATAGAATACCTATCTGATGGTCAAGATTTTATTACCTTAAATGCGTCTTCAATATATACACACCCTGGTTCAAATGTAAGTGTAGGTGCAGCAATTAATAATCAATTCCCTACAACACCAAATGCGTGGTATAGAGCAGAAGGTAATACAGTAGTAACAGAGCCTACACAAGTTAGTAATAATGTCTTATTTACAGCACCTGCATCTATTGCTACAGCAGCTATATATCAAAATGTAGATGGTTTAATTCCAGGTGAACGATATACAGTTACTATTACTTGTAGTTCTTTTGCAGCAGGTAGTTTAGCAGTATTTCACCATAACGGAAATAATGGTGGTTTACAAGATCAATCAATTATTTTTTCAGGCACAACAACATTAACGCTAGATATTACAGGTACAACAACAACTAATAATATAATCTATATTAGAGCATTTACAAGTGGTAGCAATAATATAACTGTTACAAACGTTTCAGTAACAGAATTTGCTACAAATACAAGTTATGAAGGACAAGTAATAGTTGACCTTTACGAAAACGAAGAAATACCTTTGACGTTAAGTGTTGATGACTTTAAAAATGCAGCAGAAAAAACACAATCATATAGTAAAGATTTTAATTTACCTGCAACAAAAAGAAACAATCAAGTCTTCGGTCATATATTCGAAATAACACGTGCAGTAGGAAGCCCGCCAGATTTTAACCCTTTAATGTTTACAAGAGCTGTATTGAAACAAGATGGGTTTATATTATTTGATGGTGCATTACGATTAATAGATATACAAGACAGAAACGGTGAAATAAGCTATAATGTAAATTTATATGCACAAACAATAGCACTAGCAACCATATTAAAAAACAGGACTTTTTCAAATATAGATTTTTCAGAATTAGAACACGCATATCAAAAAGACAATATAAAAGCAAGTGCAAACAATGGTGATGGTTTACAACTAAATAATGATTTGTCAGCAGATAGTTATGCAAAAAGTAATAGTTTAGCAGATGACCATACAAACGTTTTGAAGTACCCTTTTGTTGACTGGACAGGTAACTGGTTAATTGGTGACGGTTCAGCTACTGGTAATGCAGGTAACGTAGGTTTTCCTGAGTTTTCACAATTAGAAGATATATACAGACCTTGGTTACAAATTAAATATTTGTTAGACAGGGTTTTTAGTGAAGCAGGCTATACTTATAGTTGTGATTTATTTGATACGCCTGATTTTAAACGTTTATTTATGGACTTTAATTGGGGTGGCGAAACTGTACCTGCACTTATAGACGATACTAATTTTACAGCAAATAGAATAAACGGTACAAACATATCAGTTACTGGTACTGCAGCAAATATAGAATATTACCCTGCAGGTTTTACAGGTGGTTCTTCTGGTACAGGTGGTGCAGTTACATCACAAGTGCCTAGCACGTACAGTACAACTAATTTTAGAATTGAAGAAACTGTCAATGCTACAAGATATGTTATAAAAGCAAGGACAATAGGGGTTGTTTCTGGTACAGGTACGTCAAGAATAACAACACGATTTAAACATACAATATCAGCAACAAGTCAAACTGTTTATTACAATGTGCAAACGAGTATAATAGCAACAGGTACTACTTTTAACAGAAGTAATAACGTTGATGTTATTATTAATTCAGGTGATACTTTAGCATTAGAAATATTAGAAGTTACTAATTCAGGTAGCCCTACTGTAATATATAATCGTGCAACTTGTACGTGGACTGTATCTGCAGGTACAATAACATCAGCCCAATTATTAAATTTAAGAGGTGATTTAAACCAATGGAATTTCGTAAGTGGTATATTAAAGATGTTTAATTTAGTTACATTACAAGACCCTACAAATGCTGCAAACATAATTATTAAAACATATAATGATGCTTTTACACCTGCAACATTAGGTACAACATTAGAAGACAGAAGTATTACGCACGACTGGACAAATAAAGTAGATCTAAAAGATGTTAAGTTGACACCATTAACAGACTTAGCAGCACGTACAGTATTTAGGTATGAAGAAGATGACAGCGACTATATATTTAAAGTCTATAAAAGGTCAACGCAAGGTTTTTTATATGGTAGTAAAGTGTTTAATGAAACAAACTTAACATTATTAGAAGGTCAGGAAGAAATAGTTGCAAGCCCATTTGCAGCAACTTTAAATAAACCTATAATGAGTCAATTCGGTGAGTTTATAGTACCTACAATTTATTCTATGGGTTCTGATGGTGTTGGTGAACCTTTTGATAATTTGCCTAGAATATGTTATCAAGTTACTACAGATGCTGCAGCTTACGACATATCACAATTTGGCTATACGTTTTATATACCTGCACAAAATGGTTTGAGTAGTGAAAATTCAAATAAATATTTATTGTTTTCGCATTTAGAAGATTTACAAACAATACCAGGTACTACATTTGATTATAATTTTGGCGAATGTCAATATATACAAGGACAAGGCCTAACTGTAACCGATAATTTATTTAATGAATTTTGGTCAACATATTATTACGAATTATACAATCCTGATACTAAAACTATGACGTTAAAAGTAAATTTAACTGCAGCAGATATTGCTACATTTGATTTTACAAAATATGTAATGATTAAAAACAGGTCATTCAGGGTAAATAGAATTGACTACAAACCTAAAGATTTATCAACCGTTGAATTTATACTTATACCATAATGAACTATAGACCAGGCTTTAAAACTAAACCAGATACCATTGAACAAAATGGACAAGTATTTTTTACTGATGGTACAACAACAGGGTTAATACCTAGCCAGGCAACTTGTGAAGCCTATGGTTATACTTATAACCCTAGAACACAATCTTGTACAGCTTTTGAACAACCACTTATACTTGACAGGTCTATTGAAAATGATAGAAATATGTTATTAGGCACACAAAACGAAACTAACAACGGTACAAAGAACACTTTGATAATGGGTCAAAACAATACTGTTACTGGTAATAGTAGAAATAATTTTATTGTAGGTAATAGAAATGAAATTGCACTAGACACTAATAATACTGTGATCTTAGGTAATTTTGGATATGCTCAAAGAGATGGTGAAGTAGTAATGGGTGGTGGTGCTTTTAATGGTGAAGGAATAGGTTTTGGTCAAAGCAGCACATTACATTTATCAGTTAAAACAACTGACGCAACTGCAACATCTATGTTTGTAGGTGATAGCACAACGCAAACAATCATAAAAAGATTTGACGCTATTGGTGAAACTGGCTTGACTAATTTAGTGACAGGCTACAATTTAGAAGTAATAGGTATGCGCACAGGTGGTTCGTCTGGCTCAGGTGCTGTAAATGATAGGGTGTTTTTACAATATAAGGGTATATTAAGGGGTCGGATAAACAATTCAGCAGATGGTGTTCAGACTTTAGGTAGTAATGGTACTGTAACAGGGTGGACAGTAGCTTTTGTTATGGGTGTTGATAGTTGGCAAATAAAAGTAACAGGTGCAGCAGATATGAATTTAAATTGGTTTGCTACACTTAATTTAACAGAAATGAGAGTTTAAAAATATAAAGATATGGCAGATAAAGTAGTATTAGAAGCAGAAGTAAAATCAAATATAGGTGATTTAAACAAAGAACTTGACCAGGCAGTAGATAAAACAGAAAACCTAAAAGACGCAACACAATCAGGTACAGTAGGATTTAAAGGTATGCAAGCGGCGGTTAAAGGAGTTGGTACAGCTTTAAAAGCAGCAGGTATTGGTATAGCAGTAGCTGTATTTGCTAAATTAATGGAAGTGTTTAGTCAGAATCAAAAAGTTGTAGATACATTTAAAACAACTATGACTGCACTAAGTATTGCGTTTAATGACTTGTTTAAATTTTTAGATAATAATATAGGTGCTGTAACAGGTTATTTCAAGTCTATATTTGAAGACCCTAGACAATCAATTATTAATTTTGGTAACGCTATTAAAGAAAATTTAATTGAACGTTTTAATAGTTTACTTGAAACATTTGGCTTTATAGCAAGCTCAGTACGTAAATTATTAGCAGGTGATTTTACAGGTGCACTAGATGATATAAAAGAAGCAGGTAAAGAATATGTTGACGTATGGACAGGTGTTGATGGTACAGTTGACAAGGTTACAGAATCAGTAGAAAAAGGTAGAAAAGCAATAATTGATTATACTGCAGGTGTAGTAGATCAAGCAAAAGCACTTACAAATTTACAAAAAACAGCAGAATTAAATCGTGTAATTAATCAGGGGTTACTAGAAGATTTTGACAGACAAGCTGAATTACAAAGACAAATACGTGATGACGAAACAAAGACTTTTGCAGACAGATTAGCAGCAAATGAAAAACTTGGTGAAATACTAAAAGAACAAGAAGAATTAATGTTAGCTAATGCCGCAGCAGCAGTCAGTTTTGCACAAGCACAAGTGAATATGATGGATAATGACGCAAACCAAATAGCATTACTAGAGGCGTTAAACGAACAAAAAGCAATACAAGCACAAATAACAGGTTTTCAATCTGAACAAATTGTAAATCAAGTAGCACTGGAAAAAGAATTAAGAGAAACACAAGAAGAAGTTTTATTATCAGGACTTAGTAATACAGAATTAGAATTAGCAGATTTAGAACGAAGCTATCAAGAAAAGTTACGAATGGCTGTAAAGTCAGGAATGGACACAACAGCAGTTACAGCAGAATTTGAAAGACAAAAATCATTAATAGTACAAGAGGGTACTATGGAACAGTTATCAGCGTACGGTCAATTAGCAGGTGCATTAGGTGCATTAGCAGGTGAAAGTAAAGAATTAGCAGTAGCACAAGCAATTATAGATACATACGTAGGGGCAAACAAGGCTTTAGCACAAGGCGGTATATTAGGTACAGTATCTGCGGCTGCAATTATTATTTCTGGTCTTGCAAATGTCAAAAAAATAATGTCAACAGACGCACCATCTATGACAGGTGGGTCATCAGGTGGTATAGGAGCAACACCACAACCCCCTGCACAACAAATGGTTAGTGGTCAATTTAACTTAGAAGGTGGCACAGCACCTGAACCTTTACAAGCATTCGTAGTAAGTGACGATATTACTAACAATCAAGATAAACTAGCAGCAATAAGACGTAGAGCAACAATATAAAATCAAATAAATAACAATTAAAACTATTATATAATATGCCTTGTAAAAAATGTAAAGACGGAAACTATAAATATGGTAATACTGGCGAATGCAAGTATAAGACCAAAGCAGAATGCGATAAAGCAAATCCAAATAAATATTCTAAAATAAAACCTACACCATTAGGCAAAACTTATGAAGAATATTCTAAAGAATTAAACAACTATAATAATGGATAATACAAGAATAGTAGAATTAGTAATACAAGACGATAATCAAGAATTAGCAATAGATGCTATCAGTTTAGTATCTGCACCTGCTATTGAGGAAGACTTTGTATATTTTGGTAAAGAGAAAAACAACTTGACATTTGCAAAAGTAGACGAAGAAAAAAGAATGTTGGTTAGCCCTGCACTAATACCTAATAAACAAATATTTAGATATGACCCTAATACTAATAGTGAGTATTATGTTTATTTTAGCCCTGAAACAGTTAGAAAAGCAAGTGAATTGTACTTAAAACACAATAATCACCACAAAGCAACATACGAACACAAAGACAGGGTATCAGGTGTTTTAACAGTTGAAAGTTGGGTAAAAGAGGGTGATATGGATAAGTCAAAAATGTATGGCTACGACCTACCAAACGGAACGTGGTTTGTTAAAATGAAAATCACTAATGACGATTTATGGCAAAAGATTAAAGAAGGAGAATTGAAAGGGTTAAGCATTGAGGGCTATTTTGTAGATAAAATGCAAAAGATGTCAGAAAAAGAACCTACTGATATTGAGATCTTAGAGGCTCTAAATGAAATTATTAGAGAATTTAAAAAATCAAATAAATAAAACAAATGTATATTATATATAAACTATTTAACTAAAATAACTATGGACATCAAAGAAAGAATACTCGTAGCACTTGGTCTTAATAAAGAAGATCAATTACAACTTGCTTTTCAAGCAAAGACAGAAGACGGTACTATTATAGTATCTACAGCAGAAGAATTAGAATCAGGAGTTGACATTTCTGTACTCACAGAAGATGGCACAACAATATTATTACCAGTTGGAACTTATAAACTTGATACAGGGGTTAGCTTTCGTGTAGAAGAGGAAGGTATCGT
>Ga0098037_1000743_pt1 | contig 15850 bp, 7 predicted proteins | sample 5_EtaG_FD_75050 | JGI IMG/M metagenome (GOLD analysis project Ga0098037, IMG submission 75050) | Marine viral communities from the Subarctic Pacific Ocean - 5_ETSP_OMZ_AT15132 metaG | ecosystem: Environmental > Aquatic > Marine > Oceanic | place: Pacific Ocean | collected 2015-01-08 | reverse complement strand
TCATGTGAACCTACAGATATAGCACCTGATCTACCAGCAACATCTTTATTGATAAATATTTGATCACCAATAATAAATCCATCTGTACCTTTTACGTTCTTAGACTCTTTTACTTTACCTTCTCTTAGTAATTGATCGTATGCTGCTTGAGCATCGTCATCGTTTTTTAATACATTTACTTTCTTACCTATTTTAGCGCTTCCTTCTTTAGCAAAATCAATACTACCTTTGATTCTTTCTTGCTGAACATCTACAGCGGCATCACTTTCACCAATACCAACAGCACCTTCGTATTTGCCTAACAATTTGTCTATCTGAGACTGTATATTTTCAAGACTTTTCTTAGCGCCAGGAACAGCATAAACTCCTTGTTTTTTAGAGTTAGACTCTGCTTTAGCTCTTTGGGCTTCAAGTTCTACAAGCTTGTCTCTATCTTTTTGATCAGTAATTTTTTCGTCAATTTGGCTTTCTACTAAAGCATTACCTTGAACATTATTAACAAATTGTTGTAAGCTTTTGTCACCTTCTACTTCTATTTTAGCTTTTGCTTTATCAGCGTTTGATATGTTTTCGTTATTTAAAAAGCTTTCTATGTCTTTTCTTGAAGCTGCACCACCATTTAATGTATAACTTTTTTTAGCTAGTATGTCAGCTACGTTAGCTACGCCTTTAGCTTCAGCTATACCTTCTAAGAATATTTCGCTAGCATCTGTTTCTTGCCCAGCCGCTTTTTGTCCTAAAAATTCACCACCAGCACCAGCCGTCATCTCTCCAGCTGCGACGCCTACGGCAAGCCGTCTTTTAGCTGTAGCTGTAAGAGCTTTTTTACCCGTGCTAGAAACTATTTGCGAACCAACGCCTCTTGATAATCCAGCAGTTACACCTTCAATAGCGCCAATAGTTAAACCTCTAGCTACAGCTTTATCTTTTAAATCTTGAAACTTATCAGCGTCTTCTAGTATAGCCCTAACGTTTTCCTTTGTCATCTCTACACCTTCACCAATCTCTTCTTGTAGTAACTGAGCTAAAGTGTTACCAGTTTCCATTGCGCCAGTAAGACCGCCAAAAAAACCACCAACAGCTCCAGATATAGCCCCACCCGCTGTAGTTAAAGCGCCAAGAGGCCCAAGTGAAAATCCAGTAGCACCAATAGCAGCACCAGCCCCTGCACCGGCACCTGAGGATAAAGCAGCCATACCTAAAACCTCTTCAGAGTCTTCAGCAGAAGAAATCATTTGAGCTACAGAGCTTACAATTACAGCAGGAGCTATAGTGGGGTTTGCGGCAAAAGCTTTTATAGCAGCCCAAGTTCCACCACCATTTTCTTCGTACAATTTTTGGTAGTTAAGCATTTCGTCTGTAACGCCTGCCTCTTGAATACGTTTATTAGCGTCTAGAAAGGCTTGCAAGTCTTTTTCAGATAAATCTTTACCCTTTTTGTATATTTCTAAAGCTTCGTCTACGCTTTGACCAGCAGCCAAACCTTGCTTTCCAGATCTATACAGGTCACCAAAAAAATCAGTTAGAAAGAATTTGCCAAAAGTGTCTTCTAACAACGTGTTTTTTTCTTGCGTTTCCTTAGGCACATAGGCAGATTTAAAAGTATCAAAGTCTTGATCAAAAAATCCTCTTTCAGAAACAGCATCAAATACTTTTTTTTGATAGCCTTCGCTAAGCATGCCTTCGCTAAAATCATCGAAAGAATTATTGATTAAGCCAGCATCAAATATAGTTTGATATAGTTTTTGTAGATTATTCATGTAAAACTTTTATTTTATATTTAAAAGTAGATCATCTTCTTCTTCAAGAGGTATTCCTGCTGCTCTATGCATTGCCGCTTGTAATCTTATAGCTTCTCCTTTATCACCTGTCAAGTTGTCAAACTCAAAGCTATCTAATTCTTCACCGTTATAAGTAACTGATAAACTATCGGCAACAGTTCCATCTGATTTAAACTCAAAGCCATACTTACCATACTCTCTATTCAAAGTATTTATTACAAATTTATCACTACCATATTCGAACAAATGATTACTAGAACTCATTTCTCTACCTTCAGGATCTGTAGTAATATTCCAACCTTTCTGCGTTATACCAGCAAACGGGCTTTTAGCTATACCAAATTGGTCTCCAGTACCAGTTTGGTTTTTATATATCCCATCGTCATTTAGCTCTGGAAGTAATTTTTTATCAATATCACCAGTAGGTAAAGGTTGAGTTTTTTCTAAAGGAACATTTAATGATTTTTTATTGCTTTTTTTAGTTGTTTGCTTTTTGTTGTATTGGCTAGCAATATTGCCTTTCATTTTTTTATGATACCAAGCAGAAAAGTGTTGCTTAACATTACCTGTAGTTCCGTCTGATAATACACCGTTATTTCTTATTCTTTCGTATTCTGCTAGCTGAGCTTCCTCACCAACAATATTATTATCTTTATACCAAGATTCAAACCACCCACTAGTATCAAAACCCATAACATCATCAGCACCTTGATTATCAAATATAAACGATTTTAAGCCTGCGTTACCAACACCATTCATTTTCCACAAGCTATTAATTTTACTATGTAGTACAGCATCGTCAACAAACTGCGCATTAATAACTTCATTATAAAGACCAATATGCTTTTCCATTACAACAGAATTAGTGTACGTAGGTCCAGCTGCATCTATACTAGATATAGCTATAGGCTCTACGCTTGCGTCATCAGGATCTTGCCAATGCAGCTTGCCATTTATATTAACAAAGTTTTGATTATTACCAGTTAAAATATCGTTATACATAGCTTGTTGAGAAGAACTCATGCCTTTGCTTAACTCTTCAACCATGTTATCATCTTTCATCAAATTTCTAATACCTAGTAATTTTTTATTGTCTTCTCTAAGTTGAGCGCTAGTAGTGTTTATTTTATTTAGTTCGTTAGCAAGCTCTTGATACCTTGGATTACGAACATCCATGAAAGATAATTGTTGATTTATCTGTCTAAACTTTAAATTGTTTTCTTGCATTATGCCGTTTACAAGATTGCCTGTGCCTTCGTATAATAGTGATTCATCTATTTCTGGATTAGCAGCTATGTAAGCAGCCATACCAGCTTTTTGAGCAGCTTCAGCTTTATTAGCTAGCTCTGTTAATGGTTTAGTAAACTGTTGTATTTGTAATGATTTAACTAAAGGTTGTATTGCTTCTTGTCTAGCGTTAGTAGATAATTTTTCAAATAAACTTTTACCAGTAGATTTACCTACATTTTTAAATAAGTCTCCAAGAAAATCTTGGCTTGACATAAAGTCTTTATCGTTTTGTTTCTTTGCCATGTTTTTATCTTTTAGGTGTGCCGATTTGAGCTCCTCTACCTGTATTTGGATTATAACCGTAAGGATTGTCTTCAGTTATAAGATTGCTTCCTTTTCCAAAAGCTCCACTAGCTACACCGCCAGCTATTTCACCGCCTAAACTACCAAGCGCATCAGCAAATCCTGTTTGCGCAGTATTTAGCGCTTGACTAGTTGCTGTTTGTCTGTCAGCTGCTAAACCATATAAGCTAGCTATTCTGTCTTGCTCTTGCTGTTGAACAAACATGTCGCCTTTTCTTTGTAGCATATCTGCTTGAAAACCGCCTTGACGCTGTAGCATATCTATTCTCTGTGCGTCTTGTCTTTGTAATGAGTCTATTCTGCTAGCTTCACCTCGTCTAGCCATTTCACTTTGACGCTCTTGCTTAGCAATATCTACAGCCGCTTGTCTAGCTTGCTGCGTGCCAATGTTAGATATTTGTTGTGCTAAACCAGCTACACCACTACCACCAGCCACGCCTTTTAAGTTTTGTAATATATTTGCTTGTTGTTGTTGTGATTGTTCGCGCATGAAGTCTGCAGCTCTAGTATCAACTTGTGGCTCTTCATACACGTTTTCCATACCTGTAAACTGGCTTTGTATGCCTTCGTATGGATTTGTTATGCCTTCATAAGGATTTGTAAACTCGATAGCGTTATAAGCTTCTCTAGCTTCTTGTAATCTTTTTCTTGCCTCTGCATCTCTTTTTGCCGCTTCTTTTTTAGCTTTGCTAGCGCCAAATAATCCTAGCAAAGAAGAACCTACGCTTATCGCTGTTACGGGATCAAGCTTAAGCGGACTTATTTTTTTTAAACCTACTATTGCCATATTATTAAATTTATGTATTAATAGTTACATTTTTGACTTGTTATTTACTACTTTCTGATACTTCGGCAGATACAGAGAATAATTTACCTACACTTGCCGTTTGTAATTCTAGTCTTGCTTTAGCATAATAGCCTTTTAAGCCAGATGTGTTTACTTTATTATTTTTAACAAACATTAAAAAATCACCAGCACTAGGTGTAGCTGCTGTTTCTTCTGTTTCTATAGAATTACCGTCTATATTTGTTACTTTGCCAATTAATATAGGATCTACATCGTTAGATAATGGAAAATCATTTAACGTAACGTAATAAAGTGTGTCACCTACTTGCAAAGAGCTATTTATATTTTCGTTTAAGTTTATTATCATGATGCTGCGCCTGGAGTTATAAAATTATCTACATCTAAGCTTATTGTTTTACTAGCTGATGGAAATTTAGTGATAATTAAATCAGCTTTTATTGTAATTGCTGTTGTTAAGAAATGCTTAGGATTATTAGTTACAAAAGTTAGTTTTGTTCCTACAGCCAAAGTTTGATTAACTTCGCAAGTAATTACACCGTCATTGTCACCACCGCTAGGATCTGCAGTTGTAACAGCAATAATTCTATTAGTAGTAGAGTTATCAACTTTAAATCCATTATAGTTAATTAATCTACCACCAGCTATACCTTGTGTTGCTTTAACTGGAATAATACTAGCGTTAGAAACTGCTGATCTTACTGTTGTTGTTACTAAATCTTTACTTGGAGTTAAAATATTTTTACCTAATCTAATTTTAGCGCCAATAGCATTAGAAGCAGACTCTAATCCAATAGCTCTAAACGTCATTGTTTCACCGTTTTCAAAAGCCACAGCATTATTAAACGTTAATGTTTTATTTGTAACGTCAATCGCTTTTATAACTGTACCAGCTGTTGGTGCTGTAGTGCCTTTGTGAAAACGTAAAGTCATGCCTATAGCTAAATCTGTTAAGTCTGCAACAATAACTGTTAGTGAAGAAGCAGCATCACCCGCTGGATTACTAGATACATTTTCTGTAGTTTCAAAGAAAAAGTCTTTAGGTGATATTGTTGGTTTTGTTAAAATTAAACCATTACTATTAGCATCTGTAGTAGCGTTGTTAAACGTTCCTGATATAACGGCTATTTTATTTACGTTAGCGCTTGGAGAACCTGTTGTCGTAGTATTACTTATAGCTGGATCAGACGTATACTTAGCAGAAGAAGCAGTTACAGCGGCAAAAGTAATAGTAGCATCGGCTATAGAACCTATTTCTTGTACATATACTCCACCACTAATTACAGTTTCTGTATAAGGCTTTGGGCTAATAATAACAAAGTATTTTACAGAAGAAGCTGCAGGAAAACTAATTAGTCTTTCAAAAAAACCTGTAGATAAAACTACGTTTAATTTGTTTTTTGAAGTAAAAGTAGAAGTAAAAGCTTTTGTAGTAAAGTTATAAAACTGATTACTACTACTAACTATTTGTATAGTTACTTCAGCGCCTGCATCGCCTTCTATAGACAAGCTTCTGTTTTCTCCAGCAGCGTCTAATTCACTAGTTAATATTGATATGCTATTTATATTTGCCATTTATTATTCGTCTACAATAATTTCATCATATTCAACGCTAGCTATAATACCTAAGCCTTGCACGTTTAAACTGCCTATGTCATCAGAATTAGTTACATCTATAGCTCCGCCTCTTATATAATTATAGTATTTACCTTCTTTTTTAATAAACTCTGGTATAGAACCTTTTTGCAAGTCTGTCTCAACACTAGCCGCAAACCAACCTTCTTTGCTAGACAGATTATTGTAGTTTATATCTGTAGCGCCGCTTTTTTCGTGAGTAGCATACTGAAATCTTCTGCTTGCACTTCCTTCGTACGATAAAGTTTTAAAATCTTTAACTACAGAAGACGAATCATTAAATATAAAGTCAATATAAGAACTTGCTGAATATTGATTATAAAAAGAGTTATGTTTGTTTTCATCAGCATGATGTTTATATATAGCTCCGTTTTTAAACGTGTAGTAATCACCGCCTAAGCTTAAACCAGATTCTGGAATAAAAGATTTAAAACTAACCCAACCTTTTACGTCTTCGCTGTAACTTAATGTTTTAGGAGTAAAACCTGCGCCTACAACGCGTCTTAATATAATATTATCAATTTTTATACTTGCGCCATCATTTTCATTTCCACTAAAATATAGCGCTAAAGCATTTGTTAAAAAGCCTGGATTGTTTTGCGCAATAACAAAGTCTTGACTAAAGTGACCTTGGCTTTGAGTAAGCGAAGAGAAAAACCCTTTATTTTCATTATTCCAATAGTAAATACTAAAATTACCTGTATTTTCTTTGTAGTCAAAAGAAAGTCTATATGTAGCTCCAGTTTGTAAATCTCCTACGTTTTGTCTAGCCATTATAGCTTCTCCGCCCGGTATATTAACATTGTTCCAAACTAATGATCCAGTGCTTTCTTCCCAATATAAATCGTTTGTTATGCTAGAGTCAAACCCACTAAAAGTCCAATTATTAGCACCTCCTCCAGTAAACGAAGCCGTAGCATTTTTTAATGATATATTACTAATAGAGCCTTCAAAATACTCGCCTGAAAGTTGAGTAAAAGCTATAACATAACCACTACTAGTGCCACTAGCATTGTATATTTGTGCTGTAGAATTTGCTGGCTGAGTAATTATAGTAGGTTCATAGCCAGGCGAGGCGTTATAGTTTACAACATAATCGCCAGGTTCGGTAATAGGAAAAAGTCTAAATCCAGCGTCACCTTCTGATGTTGGTATAAATGCTCTTGCGTATAAATCTCCGGATGTATTTCCTGTATCAACGTTATTGCCTATAGTAAAAGAAAAATTAAAACCGTTGGGCGTAGGCTGCAAATAAGCAGCATCAGGATCATAACTAGCAACATTGCTGTTATAAAGAGTTGCAAGATATTCTGGGTTAACAGTGTTAAATTGAAACGCATTATTTTTATAGTATACCATAGGACGAGCTCTTTCATCTTCAGTATATTCTTCAGAAATATAAAACTCTTCTATATATTTATACGCCGCGTGTGGCATATTATAATTTTCAGGTCTTATATCCCAAGATGTTGGCCTAGTCATACTAGGTACTTCTGTTATATCGTATAGTTGCACACTATCAAAAGTAAATCCTGAGTTATTATCACTGCTAATCCAGCTTCTCATCTCAAAAGAATCTACATCTACTTGTTGATTCCATATAGCTAATAGTATAGGCGTGTTAGATCCGTCCCAATACCTAATAGCAGGTAATATTTTTAAAGTATCTCCTAAAATTACTTGACCTGATATTCTACCAAAATGATAAGGAAGTTCTTGCTTAAATTCAATGTCTATTTGATCCATCCCGTAAAGAACTGTGTCAGGATTACTAACGTTACCATAGCCTGTTTCAAAAGGATTTACAACTTGTATTGAAAAAGCGCTTAAAGAGTTAGGATCAGCGTATGGTATTTCAACCATATACCAATTACCAGCGGTAAGCGCTGGCCCATTATTAAGCATCGTTAATGTTCCACTTTGATTTGCAGCTCTTGTTATTTCGTCAGAAGTATAAATTAAAGTATCAGCAATATCAACTTCAGCAAATTCTGCGCCACCAGTTAAAGCGTTGTTAAGTAACTCTGGAGCAAGAGTTGTTTCAACTAATTCTACGCCATCTTCAAAATAAGCGTTAGCAATTAAGTTTTCAGTATGACCTTCTTTTATTGTTAAATTATACTCTTGTTTATCTTCGTCGTAAGTTCCTAAACAAGCAATGTTATTTTCTTCTAAGTTATCACTAAACCAGTCTTTCATACCAGCATCTGATATTGGAGTTAAACCGTCCATTGATAATCTTAGTACAGCTCTTCTTTGTTTATCTGTAAAGTAAGCTCTGTATGATTCGCTAGCAAATGATTCTGGGTTTTTAGATATACCATACTCACCTACAAACGGAGTAACTTGACCAAGAACTTTTTCGTTTGAAACAAGTTGAGGGTTGCCATCAGCGTTAAATATAGCGTCTTTATTACTAATTACTTTTACAACTTTATCTTCGCAAAATACTACTAAATTAGTTTGTCTTTGAAAAAGCTTTTGTATACTACCGTAAGTTGGATTTAAATCTTTAGTTATTTTTTGAGCTTGTATAAATTGATTTAAATTATTAATTCCAGTATTAGAATTATATAATCCAGAAAATATTAATCCATGTTTTCTTGTTTCTTCGCCATATGGCTCATCGAGCGTAGTAGATGCTCTAGCACCTGTTTTTATAACAACTCCATTAAAGTCATCTCTAACGGTATTAGACTCAACACCATTGCCAAAGCCAAACACATTGTAAAAGTTTGAGTAATAAGGCAAGCTTGGTACAAGTTTAACTGTAAACGCTCTAGCATTACCATAGCTACCTGCGCCATTGCCAGTAATGTAATAATCAGAAGTTGTATTTCTTCTAGTGATTTCAACATGTACAACGCTACCGTCGCGTCTTTTTATAGCTAGTATTTTGCCTACATAATCTAACTCTGTAGTTCCATCTGCTGGATCAAACCAATTAAACCCACGCTCTGTATTACTCTCACCAGAAACAGAAATACTCTGTTCGCCTGTATTTGCATCGTAAAAAGCGTGTCTAATATATCTTAGTTTAGGAGATTGAATACCATCTATTGCTTTTTCAAAGTTTATTGGCTCTACTATAGATCCTATAGGAAATAAAATATCTTTATTTTGCGCTGTTATTTTAGTTGGTATAGCGTCACTAATTTCATAATAAATGTCTAAGTCAGCTGCTTTTTCAGGTTCTGTTTCAAATATAGCTTTATTAGTTGTAGCTTCGCTTGAAAAAGATTTAGCGCTTTCTTCTATAAACTCAAATAAACTATCACTACTATCTACATCTATGCTTGTATTGTCTTGACTTAACGGCTTAAAGCTTGCAGACGCTTGTGGATTTTTATCTAGTTGCAAAGCATAAACTACACGTCTGTTAGATCTAGCGCCAAAAGCTTCTAGCTTATCTAAAACAGTAGTAAACTCATTGTTATTTGTAGCTGTTCCGTTTTCAGCCCAAGCCATCACAGCCTCTTCTACACTTTCACCACCGTTAATATAAGTGTCACCTTGATTTGTAACTAATTCTTTTCGCATACGCCAAGGTGTATGGTTATATACGTTTTTAACTTTAACGCTTAGTATTGTATATATTTCTTCAGAATCATCTTGAGAAAATCTAAATCTTTTACCAGCTACTAAATTATTAAGCATTTCTTGTACAGCCTGCACGTCTTCAGCTCCATAAGTAGGATCAAACTGTCTTTCGTGTTGAGTCTGATAGTCTGGATTATAACCAGTAGTAACAAACAAACCTGTATTAGCACTTCCTGTTGGAAGTCCTGGAGCTGGCGGCGTGGCTTGAGAAATATTGTAATTATTGGTGAAAATACTATAAGCAGAATTACCATAATATCCTTCCATTTCTACAAAACCTGTTCCAGTACCATGATTAAAAGCACCACCGCCCCATATACCTTGAAGATAGGCCCCTAAGCTACCAACACCTGTGTGAGGCATAGGATTAGGATAACTACTTGCTCTTGTAAATAAATCTACACCAGGTCCTAAAAACGACACGTGCATATAAAACTTACCTTGTTCGTAATCGTTTGACAAATCATTTACCCTGTCACTTCCATATATTGTGCTATTACACCATATTCTTCCACCACTACCATCACTTATGCTACCGTAATAGTCAGGATTAGCTATTATAATAGGCTCTATACCATTTACATACGCATCTGGTTCATCATCTTCGTCAGGCGCAAAAGCTATGTCGGTAGAAGCGTCCATAGCTGTAGTATCGTAATCAACAGTACCAGCAAATCCAAAATTGTTTTGTTCAACTGTATTATATTCTTCATAATCTTCTAGCTTCCAACCATACACACGTGGGTTAGACTGTGCAATTGAATTACCAGCATCAGCATCAAAAATATATCCACTTATCTGCCCCCAAATTATTTTTGGATAACGAATAATAGAGCTACCTACCCAGCCTTGACCAGACTCTCTAGCATACAAAGTACTCGAAGGGTTAGATGCAGCCATATACATGCCGTCAATAAAGAATTTACCTTGCATTGAGCCAAACCCTATATCTTCTTCTAATAGCTTAAGCCACTCGTTTTCTGTATCAGTTAATCCGTCGTGTTGTGGATTAATATCTACAGGTGTACTAGCATTGCCTCCATAATAATTACTAGTTATTTCACTAGCATATTGTACATTAGAATTTTTAGTAGTATCAGCTGTAGTACTAGCTTGATCAAGCCAAAGAAAAACTTTTTCAGAGTGTAATATTTTATCTGTAGCAGTTATATCTACAGCTTGATTTACTAATTGTTCTTTAATTAAGTCATCTGCAGCAATTTTAATAAAAAAGCTACCTGAAAAGTTTTCGTTTGAGTAACGATCTTTTCTCTGTATTGTAAAGCTAAGATCTGAAGGCATAGCTAAATTTGCTTGTATAAAACCATCAGCATCTAACGATGAAGAGTTAGCTAATAAAGCATCTTGAAGTTGTATAACTTCACTTAATCTAATAATATAATTTTGATTAAGATCTATTCTTATATTTGTTATTTTATATCTTTTAGATTGCAAGCCACCTAAAGACCATGACATATAAAGATTTTCTACTTTATTTGAACTTTCAACAGCGTTACCTTCACTATTTGTTAATGCAGAGCCATCAATAAAATCACTTTGCCATGTCGATTTTCTTATTACTACAGTATCTGTTTGCTGATCTATACGTCTTGTTTCTCCTACACTTGGATCATCAACAAACAAACCTGGATTATTTTCACTAGTATCTGTAAATATATTATTATCGTTATTGCCTGCTCCAAGATCATAAAATTTGTAAGCTATAGCTTCAGGTGCTTCATTACTTATATCTAGTATTTTATATTTATTATCTTCAGTAACTCTAAAAGACTCAGGATTTTTTAAAACTGTTTTTAAAATAATATAATCATCTTCTGATACTTTAGATCTATCTTTAGAAGGAAACGAAAGATACACATGATCTTCTTCGTTTTCAAACTGACTATGTTTAAAAGGAATATAAAGCCTTTCATTTAATAAATTATAATATCTACCTGAAGACTCTTTTACATAAAACTTATAATAGTGAGCCCAAGAAGGAATATCTGAGTCAACTGTTGTTGATATTTGAAGCGGCGTTTCTGTAGATAAATTTTGTATAGCTTTTATTGAAGCGTTTTCTGACGTAAATATAGGTGTTTCTCTTCCGTAAGCATCACCAAATAATAATCCTACTTGATAACTTCTTTGAGATTTTATTGACTTGTAAGGCTTGTTATCTTCTTGATCTCTTATTACTGTTGAAGCTGTTAAGTTTACAGTGCCTACGTTATAGTTTTGTGTATAATTACCATAAACAATTCTATTTCCAACTATTTCTTGAGCACTAGCTGTTTTAGGAACATTATCATAAGGTCTTAGTAATTGTTCTTCTGCTATAGCAGCATATATATTTTCGCTGTCTATTAAATAATAACCTGTAGTATTAAGGTAGTAGCCATCAAGATCGTTGTCTTGTAAATAAGATCCAATAGCACTCCAACTATCATCAGTCTTTTTTATTTTAGCCGCAGAGTATACTACGTTAGAGTCTTCTGTTTTATAAAGCACTTCTACCTCAACAACATCTTTAGGTATGCTAGCATCAACAAAGCCATAAATTTCTATAGACTCTATATAATTAAGCATAGCGGTATTGTATGCCTCTGCTTTATCATAAAAGTTATTTTGATTATAATCTTCAACGTATTCTGCGTTAAATACTGGCTGAGTGAAAGGACTAAAAGCAGATAATTGATTATCGTCGTATTTGTATCTAATACAAAATCTAGGTATTTGCCTTTGGAATATAGAAGACTTTTCGTTGCCTTTAGAAGAGTTTATTTTTATTTGAGGAGCTCTAAGAGGTTTTTTCTTTATAACAGTTAAATGCTCTTCTTTTAAAAGCCCAACATCTATACCATCAATAATAAGTCTTGAATGATGGTTATAGCTTTGTGGATTATTTATATTACCTGAATAATTTTTAGATAAATCTATTTTTTTAGGTTCGTTTTCACCGTCTGTAAAAAATAAAAAATTATCAATAATATTTATCGCGGTTATTTGTTTTCCTGAAAAATTTAAAAAACGTTCAACATAACCAACAGTTTTACCTAAGTCTACGACTAACATACTAGAATAATCGTTAGCAACATCGTATTTGACAATAAAGTCTCTATTGTTACACGCAACAAAATAATATATGTGATCTGTTAGAGTATCTTCAATACTACCAACACACACTGCTGTAGAGTTATAAGCACCTAAAGAAGACAAAGCTTTAGTTCCGCGAATATTTTGTGCGCTTCCAACATCTGATCCTTCAGACGTTGAAATTTGTATATTCATTGCTTCTCTATATTGTCCTTTAGGTATAATTCTTTCATCAAGGTCTTTATTCATTTTACCTTGAAGAAAATTGTTAGTAATCTCTGCCATAAATTAATGCTTTATATGCTTAGACTTTCCTCTAAGTACTTGAGTAATATCTTCTATTTTAATATTTGACAACCTTAGTTTAGCTTTTCTTGTAGCTGCTATTTTCTCTTTACGAGCTCTCATAACAATATACTCTGGTATATTACTTTTTACAGATAAAACACCATAAGATATACTTTTATACATAGCTTCTTCAGCTAGTTTATGTATTTGCATCTCTGCTTCAGTACCTAAGCTATCACTTATGTAATCTAATATTACAGTTTTTCCAGAAACATTAGAGCTAAAATGTATTCTACCTAGTCTATCATCAATATAAAACGATCCATTTGTTTGTGCTCTTGAAGGATCAAGGCCATATCTTTCATCAGGTACTCGTTGATAATCGTCGTTAGCATAATCATCATTATTATTTTCTGCTGGAGTTACCGCTTTGTATTTATCCCAAGTAGAAGACTCTCTGCTATTAGTTGAAGTTAGTTTTCCAGTAGGTAAAATAGACTCTAGTCTTACGCCAGAAACTTCTGAAAACACTTTTAGTGTTCTACTCATTACATTTGTATTGTTATCTACCCAAGGCGCAATACATATTATAGTTAAGTATACATCGCCTTCTATGTCTGTAAAATCTAAATCTTCGTCTATTATTTTCTCTCCTGTTTCGCCGGCTGTCCACTCAAGGTATGCTATGTCGTAATAATCAGTATATCTATTTGTTGTTTCACTACCTGAATAAGTAGGATTATGTCTAAGATTAGTTGACGGCGGACTTGTGCTTAATCCAACTCTAACTGTTGTTGCAGGAGTATTAAAAGTTCCTGTTGTAGAGCCAGCATTGTAAGGCTCAAAATCGTCATCTGTAACTACTTGAGTAGAAGCCGCTACTGTAACTGCTGTAGCTTCTAGTGAAGCGAGTGTATATTCTGTTACGTCTATTTTTTGATAACAATATGTAACAAAAGATCCCATATTATATCGTTTAGTAGGATGTTGCTCAATAATTAATTTATCATCATCATTACTTGCAGCTTGCGTAAAATCATTTGCACCTACTAATTGACCTAATTGCTTAGAGGGATTTACTATCCAACCGTTATTTTTATTTAATTTAAAAGAGTCTGATAAAGAAGTATTAAAAATATATGTTCCATCTGCTTCTTGTTCAACTTGAAAAGGATTTGATGTATCGTTAGTTTTATATAGCGGATGTTTGATTCCAGCGTCATCACACCAACTTAATTTAGTATAATTAACGTAATCATGAGGTAGTGCCATTACAAGACTTGGAGGCAGCACTATGCTTTGAGATTTAAAAGCTTTTAACGTATCAAAAGATAATTCAGCTAAAGCTCTTTGCGCATGAAAAGCAACTTCTGTTCTACCAACTTTGTTTATTATTTTTTCTTCACCAACATACATAGCCATAAATTGAGCTATTACGTCTTGCAAAGAAACAAACTGATAGTTTCCAAATGAACCACTTTCATAATATTCTCTTTCTATTTGTCCGTCTAGTAATGCCATTTAATTATGCTTTTTCTTGTCTTACGTTTTTAATTTCTTCTTGAGTAGCCACTTGAACTAACCCAGCGTCTTCAATAGATATACCAGCTAGTTTTAATATTCTATTAACTAAATTTTTTTGTTCTGATGGATGTAACTCAAAATCAACAGCGTTGCCACTTGGATTATATAGAGCTTTTTCATTAACAACAACATAAGTCCATTGTGGTTTCATTGGCTTTCTTATATAGTTAAATGATACATTTTTTCCTTGAGGAATAAATAAAATAGCACCACTATCAAAGAAATATGCTGGCCTAAATTTAGTTGGAGATGTTAATGGAGAAGTATAAGATGCAGCTTCATCTTTAGTAATTTTTTCTGCTTTATAACCGTCAACAAGTACAAAGTTTTGAGATCTATAAAAATCATCAGGTAATATAGCTGTTGCTGTAAGATTATCAAAAGTATAATTTGCAGCTGTGTAAAATATAGAAATTTTATCTTCTAATATTTTTATCATATCAGCATATTCACTCTGATTGCCTGGTACTCTTTTAAACTGATTTAAATCGTAAAAGTATTGCTCAAATATTGACATCTGAGCATGATCTGCAAATAAGTTAAATTCTTGTGGAGTTATATAACCTCTTTGCTCTTTGTTAGCTAGCGCTAGTACTGTTTGATATACTGTATCTATTTTTACCACGTTGTCATTATTTATAGTTAAGCAACCACCCCGTAGAGTGGCTGCTCTACTATATAGTGATTACGCGTTTAATCGCTTTTCTATGTTTGTATAAATTTCCATACCTTCATCAGTTTTAAACCAATGTGCTAACGCGGTGTATGGATGCTCATCAAATGGTACAGTCATAATTTTTCTATCATTAGACGCCCATAAAAAATTACGTTGATCTTGTGATAGTTTTAAAATACCAAGTTCTGTAGCTTTAATACCAAAGTTTCTAAGTTGCACGTTATCGTCTGTAGCTAATTCTAAGAATACAGCAGGATTTCTCTTAGCAAATATAAGTAAATCTCTTTTAAGCTCCTTAGAACTCATGTTTGATACTTTAGATCCTAATTCAACTCTCATAATAGCTTCAGCTAAATCAATATCAACATCTTTAGCTATCATTAACGCTTCTATTTCAGCTTCTAAAATATCAACTTCATCAGCTGCTTCAGCTTCTGGTTGCCACTCATAAAACAAAGAATCTTTGTGAGGGTGGTATAAAGATAGTAGCTTTTGTAAAGTTTGATGCTCTCGCTTAACGTGTAAAGCACCATTTCTAAAAATAATATGCTCTAGTCTTTGATCGCCTTGCATTTCATCTACAAAAGGAGTTTTTTGATTTTTACAATACTTTAACTCTCTTTCATAACCTAATTCTTCATCAAAGTAATATATGTTTGCTGATCTAACCATATACGAAAGAGGTCTTCTTCCTCTAGTTAAATAGTAAACTCTATCTTTTATTTCCCACTTTGGTTTTTTAGGCTCAGGATTAATTTTAACCTCAACCATTTCATTAGTAGCTTTTACTTC
>Ga0098037_1000738_pt1 | contig 15951 bp, 11 predicted proteins | sample 5_EtaG_FD_75050 | JGI IMG/M metagenome (GOLD analysis project Ga0098037, IMG submission 75050) | Marine viral communities from the Subarctic Pacific Ocean - 5_ETSP_OMZ_AT15132 metaG | ecosystem: Environmental > Aquatic > Marine > Oceanic | place: Pacific Ocean | collected 2015-01-08 | reverse complement strand
GGAGGGTTTGAAATATGGCAACTGTATACTCAGACGTACAAACCCAACTTACTCAGAACACCCCCAGGGAGCATGTAAAGGCTAACGAAATTGGTGGTGAAGTACGAGTAGCGCGGGCAACCTATGAAGCATCTTCACTAGCATCTGGTGATGTAATCGAAATGTTTGCATTACCTGATGGCGCAAGAATACTTTCGGGTTCTCTTGCACATGATGCATTAGGTTCATCAACAACCTTGTCCGTTGGTTTTGCAGCACATAAGAACGCTGCGGGAACTGACGTATCCGCATCGGCAGCAGCATACAAAGCAGCAGCAGCATCGACATCGGCACAGATCGTTGACGTTGTAGCGACTTTGGCTTTACTTAACGGTGAAGAAGTTGATGCCAATGAAGATGGCAAGACAGTCACAGTGACAATGGGCGGTGCAGCTGGCACTGGTACTATTGCACTGACAATGATGTACGTCACAGCTTAACAAGGAGAGGGGGGCAACCCCCTCTTTTTTTTTGGAATTATTATGGCAAGTAATATAGATATTTGTAATTCAGCGTTAAACATGATTGGCGCAAGCAACATTACGTCTTTTACAGAAGATAGTAAGGCTGCGCGATTGTGTAACCAGCGGTATGATTTCATCCGTGATAAAGTATTTAGATCGCATAGTTGGAACTGCCTTTTGACGAGAGTAGCATTAACACCCGACTCAGCAGCACCAACATTTGAATTTGCGTATGCGTATAGTTTACCGACAGACCCGTATTGTCTCCGACCTATGAACCTTGATGCGTCTAATATTGTTTATAATGTCGAAGGGCGCAAAATACTGACCGATGAGAGTACAATTAATCTGGTGTATGTCGCCAGAATACTTGATGTAAATGTGTATGATAGTGCGTTAATGGAAACAATATCGATGGCATTGGCTGCTGACTTTGCGTATCCGCTTACAAACTCTGTTGCGTTGGGAAATGCCATGCAGCAGAAATATGACAAGATGGTAAGTGAAGCACGGTTTCTTGATGCTATTGAGGGCGCAACCGCCAATAACTCCACAACAACAGACCGAATGACGCTTGAAGCAAATGAGTTTATTAACGCGAGGATCTAATGGTCAAAGCATCACCAGCCTTTACCAACTTTACTGCGGGAGCATTATCGCCACGATTGGACGGTAGAACCGATATTGCTAAATACGCAAATGGCTGTAAGACGCTTGAAAATTTCCTAGTTCATGCTCATGGTGGCGCAACACGACGACCCGGCACAGAGTTTATAGCCGAAGTAAAAGCCAGCGCAAACGAATGTCGATTAATCCCGTTTGAGTTCAATGTCGAGCAAACCTATATCTTAGAGTTTGGTAATAATTATTTTCGTATCTATCGTAACGGTGGGCAAGTGGTTGATAGTGGCTCTGCGGTAGAAGTTACAACAACCTATACATCAGCGCAGCTATCCGATATTAAATTTACGCAATCTGCGGATGTAATGTATGTCGTTCATCCCTCACACCCTGTTCGTAAAATATCAAGAACGGGTCATACTGCGTGGACAATTGCGGATGTAGATTTTCGTCGTGGTCCGATGCTTGATCCAAACACATCAACAACAACATTATCGGCTAGTGCGTCAACAGGAAGTATGACCGTTACCGCATCAGCAAGTTTGTTTGCATCGACAGATGTAGGGCGATTAATAAAATTTTATGATGGTTTTGCCAAGATTACTGCGTATTCCAGCGCAACATCCGTAACGGCAGCCGTACAGGAAAACGAAGATTTACGCACAGAGTTAATGCCAGCCTATACCGCATCAACGATTGCGTTTCACGAAGGCGATCCGAGCTCAACAGGATTAGAGCATAATGACAGAATAACGGATACCGCTGCTAATTTTGTGTTGCAAGGATTTAAAGTAGGACAGACGGTCACGACAACGGGCGCAAGCACAAGTGCTAATAATCAATCGGCATTGGTTATTGTGCAAGTTACATCCGATACTATTTTGTTTGCACCAAGTAATGATTTAGTCAATGAATCAGCAAGCGCAAGCGTAACAATTACAGGCAATCTAGGTGCAACAGATGAGTGGTCTTTGGGTGCGTTCTCAGCAACTACAGGCTATCCAGCGTGTGTAACCTTTTTCGAGCAACGATTAGTTTTGGCAAATACATCAACGCAGCCACAAACTATATTCTTTTCCGTATCGGGTGATTTTGAGGATTATAATGCGGGAACACTCAATTCATCCGCTTTGATCTATACAATTGGGTCAAATCAAGTAAATGTAATACGCTATCTTACGGCTTCCCGCGCTCTGCTAGTTGGTACGTCGGGTGGTGAGTTCGTGGTTCGTGCATCATCCGATGAACCTATTTCGCCTACAAATACACAAATTTTACGTCAAGCGAGTTATGGATCGGCAAACACACAACCCATAGCCGTTGCCAATGTTGTGTTATTTGTGCAACGGGCAAAGCGTAAGTTGAGAGAATTAGTCTATAGTTTTGGTTCTGACAGTTACTATGCGCCAGATTTAACCATATTGGCAGAGCATATAACCGAAGGCTTAATAACGGAAATGGCTCTACAACAAGAGCCGGATAATATCGTTTGGTGCGTTCTTGAAGATGGCAAACTGATTGGTATGACGTATCGACGCGAAGAAGAAGTGGTTGCGTGGCATTCCCATCAGATCGGTGGGGTATCGGGTGCAGCGACTATAACGGTTTCGGATTATGGAAATATCGCGGTTGGCTCAACAATAACGGTCACGAAATCAGACGGTACAGCCATTACATTCACAAGTGAAGCTGCTGGCAGTTCGGCTGCATCGAGTTCACTAGGGTGGCGACCAAATACAAACAACGATACAACGGCTGATAATATTTTTACCGTGATGAATAACCATGCTGATCTAACGGTGGCAAATCCCGCAGCGAATGTTGTTACGGTTACAGAAACAACACCATCAGCAACAGGATTTCTAACGCTATCAAGTTCGGACAGTATACGATTAGCGGTCACAAGCCAGACACACGCTCTTGTCGAAAGTGTAGCAGCTATTCCTTCCTCAACAGGATCAGAGGATGAGGTGTATGTTATTATCCAGAGAACGATAAATGGCGCAACGAAACGCTATGTTGAGAAATTAAAACCAATTGATTTTGGAACGAATATAGAGGATGCGTTCTTTGTTGATAGTGGTTTATCCTATTCGGGTTCGGCTGCATCGACTATTTCGGGATTATCGCATTTAGAAGGGCAAACGGTAAGGATAGTGGCGAATGGATCGGCTCATGCGGATAAACAAGTTGCAAGCGGATCTATAACGCTGGATAGGGCGGTGACACAGGCGCATATAGGATTAGCGTATACATCAACGCTGCAAACCATGAGAATAGATGCGGGTGGCGCACAGGGTACATCACAAGCCAAGATAAAACGTGTAAATGATATAACGCTTAGATTGTATAGAAGTGTCGGTGTTAAGGTGGGAAGTTCTGCAACACAAACAGATTTAATACCGTTTCGTTCATCAGCAAGCGCAATGGATACTGCCGTACCTTTATATTCTGGCGATAAAGATGTGGAATTTGATGGCGGGTATGAAACAGATGGGTATGTGGTGGTAAAGCAAGAACAAGCCTTACCTCTAACAGTTTTAGCAATTTATCCGCGTATAACGACGTTTGATGAGTAATGTTTATAGTTCCCTTTCATCCCGATCATTTGGGCGAAGCGTTAATGCAAGGCGCATATGTCATTCCTATACAGGATCAAACGCGATTTCTGAATGTAACTGCGTATAAAGGCGATACATCGATTGCGTTTACAGCGTATGGCAATAGTAAGATTTTAGGTATGGGCGGGTTTATAGAAATCTATCCGCATTTGGTTGAAGCATGGGTAATTATTTCGACACAAGATTCTAAATATAATGTCCGGCTGGGTCGCACTATAGTCAAAATGTTTAGAAAAATTATGCGCTCTCATCCTAGTTGGCAGCGCATACAAGCAGCGGTACGCAAAGACTTTGACGAAGCAAAGCGTCTAATAGAATTTTTAGGATTTCAAAACGAAGGACTCATGCGAAAGTTTGGTCCAGATAAAAGTGATTATTACAGATACGCGGTGGTAAGAAATGGACCCAATTAAAATAGCTTTATCGGTAGCATCAACGGCTGCATCGGCTGCAAGTTCTATTGCTCAAGGGGAAGCACAAGCGTCAGCGTTTGAGTATAACGCAAAGATAAATGAACGGAATGCTATGGCTGCGGATGCTGCGTCAGAGCAATTGTATTTCACCGAAAAAGTAAAGATAGAGAAATTTCGTGAGGATTTTGAAGCCTTAAACGCAGCAACACAACAGGGTTTTCGATACAACGGATGGGTGGCTGATGGTGATACACCTTTGCTTGTAGCGTTAGCAAATGCGTCGGAAGCGGATGATGAGATACAAACGCGGGAATATAACGCAAGAGTTGGACAGGCTGAGTTAAAAGAAGAAGGAGTGCAGCAACGCATGAACGCTGAATTGAACCGTATGTATGGAGAACAGGCAAAAATTGCTGGCAGAATGGGTGCGGGTAAATCCTTACTCTCTGGTGCTACCGATATGTATATGATTAAAAACTACGCGATTGGGGGTTAGACATGAAAGTTCCTACATACCAATCACAAACACAAATTACTCCAAAGACAGGCGCAAGTTCGCTTAGTGTGCAAGCTAGTCCTTCAAATGTTTCTATGGGTCTTGCAGCGCAAACCGATTTATTTTCTTCATTACAGCAAACAAGTTTTAAGTTTCTTGAAATGGAAACAAAGATGACAAGGAACGCTGAGTTAGCTGCTGCGGAAAATGCTTTAGATTATCAAATGTCAAATCTCACATTGGCAGCGTTAAACGATACAAACCCTAATACTATGATTGAAAACTGGAATACGGGGTCTACAAAGTTATTTGCACAAATCTCCAATAATATTGACGATCCTGTGGTTAAAAGATCGTTTGATACTAAAGCCAAAGACACAATTTTTAGTAAGCGACTATCTATATTAAAACAAGCACGACTCCAGAGAATATCCAATGCTAAAGGTGTATATACTGAGAAACTTTATAATTTAAAAAGAATGGCTGCGCTTGGCAATCCATCGGAACGAGAGCAAGCAAATTTAGAAATATTTGGTCGAGAAGAAGGTCTTGATTTTCTAGGTGATAAACAATCCGCTATCCCAAGTATTTTTGATAAAGCGTTTAGTTCGGGTTTGATTACAAAATCAGAAGCCATTAAAGGAGAAATGGATGCTAAAGGAGAGATAGAGGGGTTTGGTGTTTATAATGATTTAAGCGCAGCAGCGGTATCAGGTGATCCGTTACAAGCCGACGCAATTATAAGAAACTTGGATAATCCGGCTAAATACCCAAATATCTTTGGTGCGGAACGCAATGCGTTACTAAAAAAGGCAATATCATTAAAAGAAAGTCTACAGAAAGACCAGATTGCCAAAGCAAAAGCAGATCAGACTAACGCTACAAAAGAACTGAAAACAACGCAAAATAATACCGAAAGAGATATTATTCTAAGAATAGAAGAATCAAAGCGTCCAAGTAGTGCTATGAGTAATTTTGATGGTCCACCCGCAATGCCATCTATTGAGGAATTAAATACAAAATTTGAAAAAGGGCATTTGAGAAAAGAGCAATACGATGGGTTAGTTAAAAAAATAAGAACGGGCGGTAACGACTATTCAAATGGTCGCGTTGTAATTGACCACATAGAAAGTATTGAGAACGCACAAGACCCAGCAGAATTTGAAGCTATACGAGAGGAAATATTTGCTGATTATCGTGATGACGGTATATTGATTTCCGACGCAGATTATAAAATGCTCAACGACAGAATCAATACAAAATTAGGTGATACAAAGTTAGATCAAAGAATAAAGGCAGAGCGCACCAATCTAAAATTGTTAATGACGGTCAATGACGAAGGTGGGTTAATGGCAAGATTTGGTAATCTTGAACAAGATCTTGGAATGCAGAATGCAGCCATTGATGCGTTAAGAACGTATGATCAATTAATTGCCGAAGGAACAGACCCAACCGAAGCGTATAAATATCTCGCGGATAATTGGAATGCGGGTGTATTGGGCGATAATAAAGATTTTAGACATCTATCTCTTTCACCTTTTGTGACTAATTTATTAACGGGTGAATTTGCGCCCGAAAATCTTACACCCGAAAGAGTGGCAAAAATAAAAACTAAGATTAGAGATTCAGTACAATTGCATCCAAACGCTAAAGTTTATGAAATGGAAACTTTGGATTATTTTCTACAATATCTGCAAAGGCAAAACAATGAGTGAGCAGCACGAATTAGATAACGAAAATGCCAAAGAACTTGATTACTTTGAGCAAGTCGGTCTTTCATCACAACAAGGCAAAAATCGGGCTAAGTATAAGCAAATCCTAACAGCCAGCATGGAAGAAAAAGGCTACGATCATTCTAACCTAGATATGGATTATTTGTTTGATGAGGGAAATAATCAAGGCAAGGATCTAACACCCGCTGTAAAGAAAAACGACGATGGCAAAGTTACCGAAGATTTATTGCTTGATATGTCAACCGTTGAGGGATTTGGCTGGGCAGCAGCATCGAAGGTCTTGTATGACAAGATGCACAAAAAGAATAATGAAACGTTATATTATCCGGGCGCATCGGGTAATTGGTTTATGCCACAAAAAGGTTTATACACACCACCAGAAACAGCCGAAGAATTTGCTCAATGGGGTATAGAGACTGCGGGGTTTTTAAACTATAATTTGCCACAACTAGGCATTGATACATTCAAAATAAACAGATTATCGAAAAAAGACCCCGAAGCAGCCTTTGCTTTTCAATACCTTATGAAAAACTATGGCAAACTGCCTATGCTAACATCAAAAGGCACAAAGAGATTTTTTAATGGTGTTGTTAAAGATCCGACAACTTGGGTGGGATTAGGTACATTAGGCTTTGGATTGATTGGCAAAAAGTTTGCTAAGATAAAAACAAAAAATGTGCTTATGCAGATACTTAACAAAGCTATTGATCCGACAATGGTGTCTATTTATGAAGGCGCAATGTTTGCCGGATTAGATGATTATTTTAAACAGAGCGTAGGCGTGAATATGCCACAAGGTGTCGAGGGTTATCAAGATGGTTATGATTTTGGGCAAATGGCAACCGCAGCCGGAATGGGTGGTGGTGCGTCTGCTGCGTTGGCGGGTACGGGTCATGTAGTAAAAGAAGTTGCACCTCATGCTGTTAATGCGGGAAAAAAGTTGATTACGCATTTAGCGGAAGGTGCGAATAAACGCATAGCAGAAGAAGGCACAGGAACAAAACTGCATTCTAATCCGATTGGTCCTATGATTGATAAGACATTAAGTGCAGCGGGTAAGTTTGCTGTTGGTGATGGACAACCGCCAAGCAATAGAAACATAGATTTACAAGGGTTTTATTCAAAGGCAGAGGAAGCGTTAAACACGATTACGCAGCAAAAGGGTACAGGCAAACAGTTTATCAATCAGTTAAAAAACCAATTTAGCGTGAAGGAAAGGGAATTATATTGGCTGGGTCTGGATAAGTTTGACAATGATACCAAAGTTACCAAGCAAGAATTAATCAATACGATCAAAGATAATTACGTTCAGATCAAAGAGCATAAGTTTCTTGATACTAACGTACAAGATACCGAAACCCCTATTGGTCGTGATATTTCGTTTAATCTGTCTGAAGATGTAGATGCTGAAAATTGGCTGCACCGCGTTGATGATTTTATCGATGAGTTTGAACGTGGGCAGATGGATGAAATGGAGATAGATAGTTTTGTCAAAGATTTGGGATTTCTTACACAAGAAGAATTAAATTCTGGTCGGTTTATTAATATTACAGAAGATGATCGGTTTAACGGGGATGCAGTAAGACAAGCAATATCTGAGGGAAATGACACATACATTAATTTCAATGGTGATGAAGTAAATTTTAGATCGGAACTAGAAGAAAACTTTGAAGATTTGGCTAAAGAAATTTATATGGAAGATCCATATATGCAAGGCTCAGACACATTAGGTCTTGGCTATTCAATACATGGAAATGACGGTATTGGTTATTATGTTACTGCGCCAGACGGAACGGAAGTTGTTAGCGACATATACAACTTAGGCGAAGCACAAGTTCACGCAACATCCCATGCCTATGATCATGGGCATATTCTTGATCCTATTGATGAAGGAAGATTATATGATGATTTAGATGATGCGGGTGTTGAGGTTGACGGTGGCAGCGTATCTGATCCATCAATATTAGGGGGAACACCACGTTGGAAAAGTCATAAAATTGATGGTGGTACAAATTACCGAGAGTTTGTGCTGGAAAACAGTAGTTTCAAGGGCGATCCAGAACAAGAGCAGATTTTTACAGAACTTACAACGACGTTTGAAAAACTTATGAATAATTTAGACGAAGGAAATTATTTAGATAATTTAAACAAAACGTATGAAAACTTACCAGACAGCGAGAAAGCTAGGTTTCTAACGAATAATAATTATTCTAGTGAAAAAGAATTTTTTAAGAAACTGTATACCAATAAAGAGGAACATAACACTCTAAACAAATTGCGTACTGAGCAGCTTGAAAAATACAATTTAAATAAAGACAATTTAGGTTCTGATGCTAATAATAAAACAATAAATGCGTTGGCAAAATTCCCAATGAATATCCACTATTCTATTAACAACATGATTGGTCATGTGCGTGTGACGGATCGTGTGGGTGCTGATGGTTCTAAGTATTTGTATGTCGAAGAGATGCAATCGGATTGGTCGCAGCGTAATCGTGACGCAATGATCAAGCCAGAGAACTTTGAAAAGCTGCAAGACATTAACAGAAAACAAAAACAATATGACGAGTTAAACGAAAAAACAGAAAAGGCAGTAAATGATTTATTAGAAAATAACACGCAGCTATTAACGGATAATTTTGATAATTATAAAAGAACTATGTTGATGGCAATAAGGGGAATTGGCGCAGAGGAACAGCCATTAAAAGAACTAAGTGCCTTATTTGATAAAATAGATGTTAATGATTTTGCAGCCAATTTTAAAAATAATGTTGAGACACAATTAAAGAATAATGCTGAAGTTTTTGCCGATGTTAATGAATTAAATTCGTTAATGGGAAGCGTTGGATATATGACGCTCTATGATCTTATCGATGGTGATACTACGAAATTAATGTATAACCCCTCATCAGCAATCGATCAAGGTCTAGGCAACTCTGCTGATCTAAAGCCTTTAGTTGATGCGATACTACCACTCATTCCAAAAGAACTAGGGGAACTTGGAACATTTTTAAGAAGCGACAAAACGCTTAAATTTAAAGGGCAACGGCAAGGTGGAGCAGTACCAAGAGGACCATTCGTAACACAAACTGCCGACACTATGGAACTACAATTAAAAACCTTGTTACGCAGAGCCGTTGATGAAGGCTATCCGTATGTTGTCTTGAGTGGTCCAGAGGATCAAGTAAAGCGTTGGGGTGAGAGCAAAAGAGAAGGAATGGAAAAGGCTTATGGCGAGATATTGCCCAATGTTGCAAATAAGTTGATTAAGAAGTTTGATAAAAAAGCAAAGACATTTAAAGCATCAGCAAAGGATTTAGGCTTAGATGGTGTATCGCTTGATGGTGAAATGGTTGTGATACCGATAACAGATGAAATGCGTGAGAGCGTTAAAAAAGGAATGTCGCTATTTGAAGCTGCGGGTATTACCGCTGGTGGCGGTACTGCGGTTGCTGGCTCTCAGATGGTAGGGCAAGAAAATGAAGATCCCGGCATTTAATTTGTTTTCAATGTAGCGAAATTAATATAATATATCATATAATCGGCAGCCATTCGCGCTGCCTTTTTTTTGGAAAAATTCATGGCATTAACGGATATTGAAGGCAAGGCGGGAACGTCGCTGTTAAGTGGTGGCGTAACAGAACCGCTAACAGAACAGCCGGGCAATGAGCAAGAGGTTATTCAGCTTGCGTCTGCACAAGGAAAAGTAGGCGGTTTACTAGGCAAATGGTTTTTTGGAAACGATCTATGGTCTAGCCGAAAAATGCTTGATGAGATTGAAACGGGTAAAAGAGAGCCAGAAAAACTTGAAGATTTACTCATTCCCAAATTTATAAGACCGACGAAGAAAGACCAGCCACTAGAATATAAGAAAGAAGAAACAGAAAAGGTTGATCCGACTACTGCAAGTGAGTCAATAAATCTAAACAAAGCCGAAAAAACATTTCTTGAAGAAAAGCAAAAGGATGTAGTACCAAAAGACGGACTACTAACCGATTTTCGTGTTACAGGCTCTAAAGGTGATGACAAGCTACCGAATGAGCAATCGATCTATAATACCATAGAGTCAATGTCTATAGCGCAAAGTGGCAAGATTAATGAAGCCAAGCGCGGAGAAATGACAGAAAAAGCCATAGCAGACCTAGCGGATTTAGTTGGTAGCGGTCCAAACACCTTAAAGGCAAGTATTCTCAAAAGAGAAAAAGGCGGTGTTATAAAATTTGAAGGCTTTGGTCTAGCGGAAACCATGTTGGCTTCAAGAGAATTATTGATAACTGAGGTTAAAAAACTTGATGAATTAGCGGAATTAGCGCGATTTGGTGATGACAGAGCAGCACTAGCGTTTCGCCAGCAATTTGAACTTGTCGGGCAGTTACAGGCACAGATCAAAGGCTCACAGACAGAAATAGCCAGAGCATTAGGGCAGTTCAAAATTCCTGTGCGTGGAGAAGGACCGGGTACAAGAAACCTACAAGACAATGATATTGCCGTTCTTCTTGATCAATATGGTGGGTCAGAAGATATAAAGGCGATGGCAGAAGATTATCTAAAGATGGGAACGACCCATCAGAAACTACATTTGACAAGGGGAAAGAAGGGGTTTTTCGGAAAAGCATTAGATGGATTTTATGAGGTCTGGATTAATGCGCTACTTAGTTCGCCTGTAACCCATACCAAAAATGTTGTGGGTGCTGCGCTTACTACTTTTGGACACGTTCCCGAAACTTTTATTGCAGCGGGTGTTGGTTCTATTCGTCGAAATGTTTTGGGTCAAACAGGCGGTGTTCAATTTGGTGAAGCAAGAGCCGAATTATTTGGCGCAATGATGGCTTTTCAAGAAGCATGGGGAGCAGCAAGCCACGTTTATAGAACAGGCGAGTCTCCTATACTTGGAAGCAAAATTGAGTTTACTAATGGCAAGGCGCACACAAAAGCATTTAGTACCGATAAAACAGGGGTTGGTGGTGCGTTTGTAAATAGTCTTGGCAAGGCAATGACGTTTAACAGAGTTCCAACACGAATGCTGGAATTTGAGGATACATGGTTTAAGGTCATTGGGCAGCGTATGTCTTTGTATCAGCAAGCGTATAGGTCGGGTATTGGTGCTAATAAAAAGGGTGACGAACTATCAGAATATATTGCTAACTTTATTCATAACCCACCGAAAGACGCTACAAAAGCAGCAGACGATCATTCACGATATGTAACGCTGCAATCAAAAGTTGATGAGGTTGGTAAAAAGTTTCAAGGATTACGAGACAATCCTTATATGCGTTTCTTTGTTCCTTTCTTCAAAACTCCGTACAACGCTTTCAAGTACACGTTTAAGGAAAGAAGTGCATTAGGACTACTAAGCGCAGATATGCGACAGACTTTAACTGCGGGATTTAGAAAAGACGCAACGCCCGATCAAAAGGCAGCATCCGATATGGCGATGGCTAGAATGTCTATGGGGTCTATGACGGCTGCTACGGTAATGATGATGGTAGCAAATGGGCGCATTACAGGCGGTGGACCATCAGATTCAGAACATAGAGCGTCATTAATACGGAAAGGATGGCAACCCAATTCTATATTAATTGGGGATAAATATTATTCCTACATAGGTGCAGAACCGTTCTCAAGTATCTTGAGTATGTCAGCCGATATAGCGGAAACAATTATGCACGGTGATACAAAAAATGCAGACGTTAGTAAACTAGGTTTAGCGTTATCTTTAACTCTAAGTAACCAGCTAACAGACAAAACCTTTATGCAAGGCTTTAGTAACTTAGTGTCGGTAATGCACGATCCTGTACGTTATTCGGGTTCTGCCGGGCAGAATTTTATGAAAAGTCTTGTTCCGCGCCTATTCGCACAAGGTGAGCGTATGATCGATCCAACGGTGCGCGATACTTTAACTTTAATGGATCAGATAAAAGCACAGATACCCGGCTTATCACAAACCTTGCCACCACGACGCAACGTATGGGGTCAAACGGTGATGCTATCGGGTGCTTTTGGTCCAGATATTATTAGTCCGATTTATAGTTCAACTAGGGGTGGTAACTTTCTATCAGACTCTAAAGAGGAAGATATAGAATTTGCCTATCAGATGGATGAATTGTTTTCATCTATTGGCTATGGACCATCTCGACCGCCAGAGTTTATTGAGAAAGACGTTCCGCTGACGTTAGAAGAACGAAATCAATTGCAAGCTATGATGGGTAATGAAGCCACAAAGGTATTTAAAAAGTGGAGTAAAAGCAAAAGCAATCAACGAATGTTTAACGAAAGAAAAGAATTGTTTTTAGCCACAGGCAATAACCAAGCCTATGAGGAAATGGAAATGATGCTCGACGGTTTGTGGCTGCAAGCAAGAGGTAAAGCAACGGTTGACTTTGTTAATAAAACAGAATTAGGCGCAATGTATAACAAGCGACTTGAGGAGTACGCAAATAAAATGAAGAAAGAATACAAGCAATATAAAGAGGATCTTAAATAATGACAGTTTCTAGCAGCACCACAAAAGTTAGCTTATCAGCAAACGGTTCAACGCATTCATTCGCGTATTCATTCAAGATTTTTGCGGATGCTGATTTAGAAGTTATTGTACGAACAAGCACGGGTACGGAAACAGTACAAACACTCAACACAAACTACATTGTCACTAACGCTGGAAACGATAGCGGTGGAAATGTTCTTTTTAAATACAACACAGGAAGTAGTGGCGATGCTCATTATGACGGGTCAACAGACCACAGACCCGCCAACGGAACAACCGTTATTCTTAACAGAAAGCTAACGCTGACACAGGGTACGGACTATGTAGAAAACGACCCCTTTGCGTCTACAGACCATGAGAACGCTCTGGATAGATTAACCTTTATCGCTCAACAGCAACAGGAAATATTAGACCGTACAATTAAGGCTTCTGTTGGGAATACTTTTTCGGGTGCAGAATTTACGCTATCGGCTACAGATAGAGCCGACAAGATATTTGCTTTCGATAGTTCCGGCAATCTTTCTGTTACGCAAGAACTAGGAACATTAAAAGGAAATTGGGCAGCAAGTACAGCATACGTTGTGCGTGATTTGGTAAAGGATACCAGCACGAATAATATCTTTATTTGTGTAACGGCTCATACAAGTTCTGGATCGCAGCCATTAACAACCAATACTGATAGCGCAAAATGGTCGTTAATTGTGGATGCTGCAAGTGCTACGACAAGTCAGACCGCAGCAGCAGCGAGTGCAACATTAGCCGGAAATTACGCAACCAAAGTTGATGGTGTGGTTACAGGATCAGACTATAGTGCAAAAGCATGGAGTGTTGGTGGAACAGGGGTCACAGATACATCGTCGGCTGGTGCTGCGAAAGAGTGGGCGACAGAAACTAGCGGAACTGTTGATGGTACATCGTATTCCAGTAAGGAGTATGCACAAGGAACACAATCAAGCACAGGGGGGTCGGCTAAATCTTGGGCGCAAGATACGGACCAAGTAAACGGTGCGGGAACAAATGATCGGTCAGCAAAAAACTGGGCGCAAGGGTCAAGTATGACAGGCTCAACGCTAGGGGGGTCTTCAAAAGATTGGGCGCAATTAACAGGATCAACGGTTGATGGCACTAATTATTCAGCAAAATATCATGCAAGCGCATCATCAACTAGCGCAACGGCTAGCGCAACCAGCGCAACATTATCTACAAATTATGCAAATAAAGTGGATGGCGCGGTAGAAAGTGGAAACTATAGTGCAAAGGCTTGGAGTATTGGTGGCACAGATGTTACTGATACAGCGGGTGCGGGTTCAGCTAAACAATGGGCAACGGACACGGACTCAACCGTCGATGGTACAGAGTTCAGCAGTAAGGAATACGCAGTAGGCACAACGCAATCAGTAGGATCAGCGAAGCAATGGGCATTGGGCGGGGGTTCTTTTGTTGAAGGAACTGCGGTGGCTGGCGGTGTATATTCTGCCAAATACTATGCGTCACAAGCAGCTAACTCTGCTGCAAGTGCGTCGGGTTCACTATCCAGTTTTCAAGCCATATGGCAAGGATCGGGCAGTAGTGATCCGTCGGGTGGTACGGTATCGGCTGGAGATTTATTTTTCAATACGTCCGAAACGAAACTCAAATATTACACAGGCAGCGCATGGGTTGCGCTAGAGCCTAATGCAACCGAAGGCTTTGCAGTTTCTATGGCAATTGCGTTATAAAGGAGAAGATATATGGCACAAAATTTTCGACAATATAAGATGCGGGAGATTGGTACTTCCGCAACGGATATTCCAGACGGAAGTAACTTTGATAGTTACGATTGTCTTATTGGTATTCGTATGACAAATATCACAAGTAATGCGATTACTGCGGATGCCTATATTACAAATACTAACAATTACTATTTAATCAAAGGGGTTACGATACCCGCGCATAGTTCCCTAGAGTTGATTGATGGTGGTGCTAAAATTGTGGTGATATCAGGCGATAGACTTTATTTCAAATCAGACACAGCCAGTTCACTAGACGTTATTGTGTCTGCCGTTGATGCGATCAGTACATAGGAGTGAGAAATGGGTTATGTCGGTAATGAACCAGACGCAAATTATACGTCATTCGCTCAACAGACAATTACAGGAAATGGGGGTACGTCCTACACCCTTTCTCATGCTGTGGCTAGTGGCAAAGAGATTTTGCTTTACATCAACAATGTTAAACAGGAAGAAGGCTCTGGCAAAGCGTATGAAGCCACAGGAACGGCATTAACGCTAAGTGAAGCCATTAGCTCATCCGATAGTTGTTATTGCGTCTTTTTGGGTAAGGCTTTGCAGACAACAGTTCCCCCAGATGGGAGTGTAACAAGTGCAAAGTTAGACACAAATATTGCCGTTTCTGGAAACTTAGATGTTGGCACTATAAGAGCGACTAATGGTACAAGTGCTATGACTGTGGATAGCACAGGGCGAGTTCTTACTCCAGCTAGACCCTGTTTCTCTGCGTATAGAAATACAACGAGTGGCACATATTATGATAGTGGCGATTTAGTGTTTGATGCAACCACAGTAAATGTTGGTAGTTGCTACGATACATCTAATGGAAGGTTTACTGCTCCTATAACTGGAGCGTATCATATTTCTTGTGTAATAGGAGCAATCTATGATGACAACTCAGGCAGTAAGTTTGCTTCTAATGACTGGGTTCAGCTTCAATTACGCATAAATGGCTCATCAGGTCTTCTTGTTCCAAAAGTTTCAATGAGCATAAGTGCAGCTTTTGAAATGGGGTTTACACTAAGCCATGTTTTTCAATTAACGGCTGGAGATTATGTAATTGCACACATTAGGTCAAATGATACAGATAGTGGGGATGGTGGGTTTGCTTACAATAGTTCAACTGGATTAATGCACTATTCTGGCTTTCTAATAGGATAAGGAGAAATAAATGCCATTATCAAAAATACTACCATCAGGCGTTTCTCAACCCACGCCTGTCAATGCAATAATTAATGGAAATATGAGCGTGGCTCAGAGAGGAACGTCAAGTACAGGATTGGGCAATACAGCAGACAGCTACCAGACACT
>Ga0098037_1000729_pt1 | contig 16051 bp, 22 predicted proteins | sample 5_EtaG_FD_75050 | JGI IMG/M metagenome (GOLD analysis project Ga0098037, IMG submission 75050) | Marine viral communities from the Subarctic Pacific Ocean - 5_ETSP_OMZ_AT15132 metaG | ecosystem: Environmental > Aquatic > Marine > Oceanic | place: Pacific Ocean | collected 2015-01-08 | reverse complement strand
TGCTCTTGCAAAGCATTTTTGCCGCTCTCATAGGAACCTCCTAGGCTCTCCTGTTTACCTTTTTCGCCGTTCTTGTTCTCTTGAACGACCTGTTCTTTGATGCGGGAACAGCTTTGAGATTAGACCTCTTGTTGTCTCTAGGGTTCCCATTTTTATGAGCGACATCTTTCCCATCGCCCCTCTTCACCTTCCCAGCAGCAAGCATCCTGTTTCTTGCTGTATTCCTAGCAGCCCTACGCTTCTTCTGAGTCGTGGTGGACTGGTAGTTCTTGTACTCAGACCTATAGTTGCGCTTACCGCTGGTTGCCACGGGTCTTCCCCTTAGAGGCAATGCCGTCGATAGAGCGTGTGCGCTTTGACTTCACCACCTTGCCACCACCAGACATCCTGTCGGCCCCGGCCATTCCGGTTGCCTTCATTGCGTCTGATCCAGACTTTTTGTTTTTTTTGTCAGCTTGGCTGGCCATCAATCCAAGAACGCCCATGCCCTTTCCGCCACGAACCATCTCTCCAATCGGCCCCTTGCCCTTGGCAATGCTGTAGGCTGGAGAGAATGTTTCTAGAAAGCCGCCCACACTTTTGTTTTGCTGTGCCCGCTTGTTGACTCTTGCGACAGCCTTTGGGTTTTCTTTTATAGTCCTATTGTAAGCTTTTTTCTTGCGGGCCTTACTGTCCTTGACTGGAATCCCACTTTTTGGGTCAAACCTTTTAGGGGCGAGAAAATTTTCTTCTTTCAAGTTCGCTTTATACGCATCCCCCAAAGATTCTCTTATGGACTTTGGCCTAGCTGAGCCTTTGCCTTTCCTCTTCATCCTATTCCCCTTTAACTGTTGCTGCATGGAAGCTCGCGAGATTGTCATCGTAAGTCCTTCCTGTGAACTCTTCCCACATTGGCCTCAGCATACTGTGAAGCTCATCGATCTTCTGACTGTTATCGTCAATCTTCACGGCCATGACAGCCACGTTCTTGTCCACACCAATCAGTGTTGACGATATCCATGTTACCCCTGTGGCACACATGCCAATGATAGACACAAACAATGTCCCGGCTATGAAGTTAGTGTTTAGCATTTCCATCTCTTCCTAGCCTGCCGCAGCCTGCTATTAGGGTTCTTAGCTGCTTTGGGGAACTGTTTCATCTGCCCAGCAGAACGGGCGCAGAAAGACTTCCTGCGCTTCGCTGCTGCACTTCCGGGCTTTACCTTGCCTGTAACCGCTGTCTTTAGCTTACTGCCGGGATTCTTGCGCCTGTAAGCCGCAACGCCAGCCTTTGTCATGCCAGCGCCGGACTTTGTGGAACGAAAGTTCTTTTTGTTTCTAGGGGGCATCTTAGCCTTACGCTCTGCCATGAATAACCCCTACGAGAGAAACACCGTCACACTAGAACAGGCCGTTAGATCCAGATACACATCCGTATTAAACAAGATGCCGTTATCAGGGATGTTTACAGAAAATGTGCTGCCCGTGCCGAAAGCGAGGTCTAGCATAGTAGTACCGCCAGACCCTCCGTCTTTCAAAACAACCTGTGGGCTGCCAGATCCTGCTGTCACCACTTGGATCTGACGCACTCTAGCGCGACCATCAAAGACGGTTGCGTCCGCTGTTTTAGTTACTGCGAATACATCAGAAGCAGACATAACAGACCCCCATTATGCTAGGTTGTTGTTTTGCTGATACAGAATCGTAAAACGAACAAGACCTGCGTTTGTGGCAGCGGAAGCGGTAACAGTCAAACGAATGTCTGTTGTGCCAGTATCCTGCCAAGCTAGTGCAGCACCAGCTTCAGTTGTTGGATACTTGCGACCAGCGGTTGTTCCAGATGCAAAGGTGTTCAGAATTGTGGCTGCACCGCCTGCTGTGTCTCCAACGCTAAGATTGGTTGTACTGTTGGCTGCGGTAATAACGTCAATCACACAGTCAATGATCTGAGAGTTTGCTGGAATAACAACATCAGTAACTTGAGCAGCTAGAGCGCCGCCTGATAAGTCTGCTGAAAATGTTTGGGCCATAACAACTTGACCGACGTTTGCAACGTCAGTTCCTACTGTTGAGCCTGTGGTGTTTTTGATTGTTCCGGCCTTAATAGGACCAGAGAAGGTAGTTGTAGCCATGTGATACTCCTGTCGTGGCTAGTGTCAGCTTAAAGCTGTCAGGGTAAATAATAGCATACAACAAAAAAAAAGAAGCCGCAATTAGCAGCTTCAGTTGAGGGAGGAAATCATGATTATTTATTTTTATACAAAAAAAGGGCGGGTGCAACCCCGCCCTTCTAATTTTGTACTATGGTACAATCAGCCCCCGCGAGAGCCATACATACCAAGTGGATCGGATACGCCGAAGCTGTAACGCTCACGAGCCTTGTACCGGACGTTACCGGTATCAAAGTCGCCATCCATAGAGGTTGCCATTGGCGTCCGGACAAAGTGCTTCATTCCGTTAGGAACATCAGTTGTCAGGAAGAATGCGTCAGTATCGGTCAGGTAGTGGTTGACACGATACCCCTCTGGGATAGAGCCGTTAGAACGGATAGCGTTCAGATCGTTGTCAGCTGTGCCGACACGCAGATCTGTTTCCAGCAAACGAGTTGCAACAAACATCAATGCTGGCGGGACGATCAGCTTACGAGGACGCGCTGCAATCAGAAGGCCGCGCTCATCTACATAAGCTGCGATCTTGATTACTGCGTCTTCCAGTGATGTCTCGTTCAGATCAACATCTGTTGTCGGACGGTTTGCATTGTTGCCACCAGCTACAGTCGGGTGAGCCGTGTTGAACAGGGTTACGCCATCTCCAGACTGGAAAGTGGTGAAGCCGTTGTTCAGCAACGCTGCTGCTTTTACCTGCTTGGTGTACGCCATAGCCCGTGCAAGAGCTTTGGTGTAACGAGCAGACAGAGCATCGTAGAGGTTGTCTTCCATGGCCTCTTCTGTCACCGAGAAACCCATTGCAACCGTTTCGTGGTTGTAACGAGCGGTGTACGACTCTTGCGCTGAATCGAAGCTGATAGCCGAACCTTCAGGCTTAACTGGCGCTGCGCCAAAGCCCGATAATTTGACTTCCTCTTCAAAGCTACGCTCTGAGTTCTCAGTTTCGTAGATCTCAGCATGCTCGTTTTCGTACTTTTCGTACTCCAGACCAAACAGTGCATTAAGACCGGGAAGAAGCTCTTTGAGGAGTTGTGCGCGTGTAATAGCCATTTTCTACTCCTTACGCCGAGCCAGTTGTGGATGAATGCTGATGGTAATTGAACTTACACACCAGAATCGGGAAAGACGTACCTTTTTCGTCACCCTGATCACCGCCAAGATAGTCAATAATCCGAATCGGATTCTGAGCATCTGTGCTGATTTCAGAGATGTCCAACGCCACGCGGCTGACTTTCAGCGAGGTGTTAGGAGCAGTTTGGACGAGAAGAGTGTTCTTGCCATAGACATCACCAGTGTTAGTCGGCGCACCATCTGCTTGGATGGTGAACAGAACATTTGGATCATCTACGACATACGCCATGATATCGGAAGCTGCTGTGCTTGCCGGATATAGCTGGCTGAACGTCTTTTGATTAGTGTTCGGATCTGTGTACGAACACCCAAGGAAAACACCAACGATGTCGATCGCTGTCGAATCATCGCCAGTAGCGGACTGCTTTTCGATTGTGGTTGCGGTTCCACCGTCAACCAGTTGTACGATATCACCTGTAGCAATCGCAGTACCGTAGCCAGAAGCTATGGGATACTGACGGAAAGCCTCAAGAGAACCACTGTCTAGACGACCAATCGGGCGCAGACCGAAGGGAGCGGCTGCTGAAGACATATTTCTCTCCTTCTAATCAAGCCATTTTCAAAAATGGTAAGCGCCCCGTTAGGGTTACTTACCAAACGAAGTTTTAGTCGTGCGTTCTGGATTCAGAACGGGCATGCGTGGATCAGATTGACGGAGATAACTATTATCAACAGCATCCTGCTGATCTTGGTTCATCTGTTGGTGCGCGTCAGTTCTTGATTCAACGTAATCTGTGGAGTTTTCGCAAAGTAGCAAACCTCCAACCTCAACATTACCCTCAAAACGAGAATCGTGATCGGGTATTACCTGTAGTTCAGGATGATCTTCTGCTTTAACCGGTGTCCACCCATTGCGGAACTTAGACGACACGTTCTTGTTGTCTGCATCGCCCATGATCGATGTGCGTACCCAACGGTACTCAATACCATCACGAGGCTCTGGATCAGGCAACATTGTCGGCCTTTGCCACGACTTCTTGCGCTCTTGCTTGTCTCTTGACTCACTTGAGCGAGGTGTACGGTTAGACATTAGATGTCTCCTTCATAAGTTGCGCCGCGTATTGTTCAGGAGTTAAACCAAGCCTCTTGGCGAGGGAGACTTGAGTCGAGGTTAGCTGCACTCTGCGTGGTTTTTTTGCACTCCTATTAGCGGGGGCAACCACGTTACCAGTTTGACGGGCCGGTGCTTCCTCAACTTCAACCTCGTCAAACTTGTCTGGAAATCTTTTACGCATAGCCTCATCGACTGCGCTATAATAATCTTCTACCCTTTCAGGGTTCATTGGATCAATGCCATTCTTTTGGAGACGACTATGGACCCCGAAGGCAAATCCAGTCATTTCTTCATCTTCACCAAACCACTGATTGTCCGATGCCCACTGCTTTGTTCGGTCATCAACTTCATATTTCTGCTGCTGTACCGGCTGTTTTTCAGGGGCTTGAGGAACTGGCGTTTCCGCCTTCCTTTTGACTGGCTTGTAGGACTCAACCTTAAACTTTTCGTTTTGTAAGACCGTAAGGCGCTCTTGGGCTTCTATGATTTTATCTGGATCGCCAGTTTCATAAGCCTCTTTATACGCAGCTTTTGCGTTATTGATCTGAGCTTCTACCCGGCCCTTTGCCTGCTCAACGAGTGTTGTCTCGCCATCTTCAAGAGTTTTTCGTAATTTGTTGTTTTCTTCTTGAACCTTTTGAGCATAAGAAACTGCTTCTTCACGAATGCGCTGGGCCTCTTCTTTCGCCCTACGTTCTTCGTGGTACTCATATTTGATTTGCTTGATGCGTTTTTGAACATTCTCTCCATAGTTGGAGATCTCTTCATCATCTTTTGATTCCGGCTCTTTGGCCTCTTTTGTCTTAGTCCGATCACGATCCCGCTCAGGGGTGTCATCAACAATATCGACCTCTAGATCGCCGGTATCAACAATATCCACCTCATTTTCCAGAGGTGCATCATCAAACTTTTCTGCTGGATTTGTACTCATGCTCTTTTGTATCCTCTTGGGTCTTCGACAACTGCTTCCACAGTATCGTCATTGATCAAACGAAATTCCTGATTATCAATTTTAAAGCGTGTGCCGGAATAAGACCGGAAAATAACGAAATCGCCCTCTTTGCAGTACGGGCCATTCGGGAATTTATCCTGATCGTTATAGGCATCAGGCCCAGATTTGACTACGAAGCCAATAACTGAAGCTGTCTGCTCTGCTGATTTCAGGGAGTCAGGCATGTAAATGCCAGCGTCCGTTTTCTCTTTAACCTCTAAAGGCTTTATCAAGAGTTTGTAGCCTGTCGGCTCTGGTATTTTGATTGCGACCTTCTGATCGACTTCTTTTGTTGCAGAATACATCCGTCTTCCTTGCAGTGATTCAGGTTCACAGTACCTTGCGGTTCTAACCGTATTACTCGTCTTGAAGTAATTTTTCTAAATCTAGTACATCTCGCTCTATTAACGCAAGTGCTTCTACTTTGCCAACAAGTCGCATGTAGGAACTAAAGTCCTCACAGCCCCCACCAGCCATATGATCCGCTATGTGGTTCATGTACTCACGGATCTTTTGCCTCACGGCTTCAAGTTCATTCATCGTTACCCGTTATCTCCCTAGCTATTTCACGCCCAAGCTGAATGCCGTCTCTGAGGTCTTCACGACGCGCATCGTCTGCGTCTTGGGCGATTTTGACTCCAAGTCTAGCGCCTTCACGCTTTTCCTCCGACTCGATACGATCTTTCTGTACTTCGATATTTGCAGACTTTGACTGCATGTCTGACTGCAATTTAGCAACATCAAGCTGCTTTTTATGCTCAAACTCAGCTTCTTTCAAGGCAAGTTCTCGCTGTTGAATCTGTGTCAGTGGGTCTTGCTGTTGCTTCATGGCCTGCTCTTGTGCCACTTCTGCCTGATCTTTCTTCAACAATTTTGACGCTGCTTCAGCAGCAAGACGGGATATTTCGATCTCAACATCTTCTGGGAGCGGCTTATCCTCGTCTGGCATACCAACGCCAAGGTTCTTTTCAATCTCTTTGCGGTACTGGAACGCCACATGCTCTGTAACGTGGGCGGACATGGCGGCTTGGATAGCACCGGCAAACGGACTCTGCCCGACAATCTCTTGCAACTTTGGATCTTGTGCCGCTGCCAAGTGAACTTGGATATGTGCTTCGTGGTCCTGATACTTAAACGCTTTGACAGGCTCCTGCTTCAGCATCGCCATGTTTTCTGTAACCGGATCTGCTGGCTTGATGTCGTCAGGCAGCTTAATGATCTCATCAGCATCCTTGATGCCAAGAACCTCCAGCATCTGTCGGTGCAGTTTGCCCATGTCATAAAGATTAGGGGCTTGCTGCGCCAGCTGTAGGGCCGCCTGATACTGAACAACACGCTGAGACATGGTTGCAGCATTCGGGTCAGATACCGGAACAACATCGACGCGATCATCAAAATCCTTGCGTCGATCAAAATCACCGTCCATCTCGTATGCGTACTCTGACGGCATGTAGTCTTTGATGACCACAGCAAGAAGACCAAGCTCTCTTTTAAGCGCTGCATGTAGTCTGGCTTGTACACCAGACATAACCTTCATGCTCCGCTCCATGATAGCAAGCGTTGTTCCTACTGGGGCTTGCGGGTTGAGGTTTCCAACTTGTACATCCGCAACGGAGCCAACCCGTCTCCCCTCTTCGACGATATTTCCAAGCAGTTGATAGAGGACTGAGGACGGTTCTTTGTAAGGAAGGAATGCAATCGAATCCCTAATTGCACCGCCCGGTACGTCCACATCGCGGAACTCACCCGGCATGAGAGGCGAATCATCGCCTTTAATGCGAAGACCCCTAGCTTTGAGGCCAGCAGGGAGGTTCGATAGCGTACCAGCGTCAATAAGCTGACGAAGAATAGAAGTGGCGCTCTTAGCAAGACCGCCAATAAGATGAATAAGGCCCGTTCCATAGAACCCGAGGCCGGGTAGGTAGCGATAATGTACGAAGTGTTGTCTCTTACGTTTTTTAGGATCTCCCTCATACCAGTTCCTTCTCACTGACAGGACGATCCTAGACGATTTGTCTAGGGTAACAACGTATGGACGGGCTATGCCATCAGGATCATCAAACGGCTCTGGCATGTTCAAATCGACATGAGCTTCCAAGATTGTGTGCCGGTCATCGTCTTCAATGACTGCTGTTTCTCCGTCGATCTCGTCATACTTCTCCTGAATCTCTGAATAATCAGGCTCTGGATCTGGTAGTTCGATATCGCGGTAGAACCCGTTTACCTGTAGCTCGACAATCTCGTTTGAGTTCTTCTTCATCACATGCGTGTAGCGTGGGCATGTAGCTAGATCGGATGCGCCGTATGAAACGACAAAATCCTCTGCTGGCACGAACATCGCAGCAGGTCGCTCCATAAGCGGATCATAGTAAACTTTCTTGAAGGCAGAACCGGCAAGCGGCAAACGAAACAGCATTTGCTCTGTCTCATCGCGGTATTCGGTCATCTTTTCTGTTAGGAGATAGTTCATCTCCTCTTCGACACGCTGGGCCTGCTCACCCTTTTCGGCGTCTTTTCTGCCAACGATCTTTGTACGGACAGGCCCGGAAGCAGGGAATAGTTCCCCCATTGCCTGTGCTTGGAAGCGAACAACGGCTTCCGTGAGAAGCGGGTGGAACACTCCTGCTGCACCTTGCCAAGGCTGGGTGCGCTCTTCGATCTTCATGCCAAGGAGGTCCAAGCCGCGTGTGTAGCTTCTTGCCCAGTCACGCCGGGACTGTTTGTCTGTCTCAAAATCTGTAATCAGTTCTGACGCCATGTCCTCAAGGTCTGAGTCTTCCATGTATTCGGCTAGATTTGCGTCGTGGTCTGGCCCCATGATCTGTTCGACCATCTCGCCTGAGAAGTCGATTACCATTGACTCATCATCACCGCTAATCGAAACGGATTCTGGATTAACGATCTCGACCTCTACGGCATCGGTATCTTCTATATCGATGTCCGCTGGTATCATTGGTTTTTCGACTGCCATTCTAAGTCCCCTTAGTAGTATTCAACCGGTCTTCTGTAGATCGGCTCGTCGTCCCACTCATCCATTGAGCTTCTGATCCATCCACCTTGACGGAATCGCAAAAGAGCCTGCGTTGTGGAGTCCACCAAGTCGTCGTTATCGCCAGCAGGAAAAGCAGCGCATTCTTCAACAACTTCTTCAGCCCATCTTGTAGCCGGACACCACACAATGCCGGATGCGAACAGGTCACTAACGGCATTAACGCGGGCTATCTTATCCTGACCCCTCGACGGTGTAAACTCTGTCACCGGAATCCCCATAGCGCGAAGCTCGAAAATCAGCGGAGATCCGGCAGCTTTTGCTTCAACAATCATCTGATCCGGCTCGTACTCCCAGTATTTTTCGTAGGCGGCTCTCTTCAAATCAGGGAACTCCAGCTTTTCTTTGTAGGCATCAAGCAGGATTAGGTTGGGGATTGAGTCCCCATTTTCATTAGGATGATGGAAAACACCCCATGTAGTGCAGGCAGAGTAGTCGGCGCGTTGTGTTTTCAGAAAGGCGGTATCCCAACTCTGGATAATCGCATCACAACTTGGCGGAGATTCGTATTCCCACTCCTGCCACCACTCCCGTTTGATGAGTGCGCCCTCTTCTGAGGTGGGGTCTTGTTGGTACTGAGCAGACCATTTGGAGACAGGCAGTTCAGCCTTGAGGCTGTCTAACTGCTCAATAGGCCAAAATTCGGGCCACAGGGGGTCACCAGAGGGCATGACGGCAGGAAGCTCTATAACCTCCCACTCATCGGCTCCTTCGCGCTGTACGGACGATTTAACGATCTGTCCGGTAAGATCTCGCGTTGACCACCGGGTCATCACGACAATAATCGCCCCACCGGGCTGTAAACGCTGTCGAGGTCCAGAGGTATACCACTCGTAAACCTTGTCATAGACCTCAGGGTTGTACGCACCTACCGCAGCATCCTGCTCTGAGTGCGGATCATCAATAATCAGGACATCCGCGCCCTTACCAGTCACTGCACCGCCGACACCAATAGCGAAGTAGTCACCTTTTTTGTTGGTGTTCCAACGTCCGGCTGCTTTTGAATCGCTTGAAAGCTCAATACCGGGGAAAACTTCCTGATAATCTTCCTGATTGATCAGGTTACGCACCTTACGGCCAAATCCAACGGCCAGTTCGGCAGTGTGAGCGGTTTGGATAACCTTCTTTTCGGGGTATTGGCCTAGATACCATGCTGGGAACAGGTATGAAGCAAACTCTGACTTGGTGTGTCGAGGCGGCATGTTGATGATCAGGCGCTTTAGCTCTCCGTTTGCTACTCTCTCAAAGGCTTCAGCCATAACCTTGTGGTGTCTGCCACTAATGAAGGCTGGCCACATGCGATTCACGAACGTGAGGAAGTCTGTTCTGGACTCTTCCTTACCCTTCACCTCTTCAAGTTCAGACAGGAGTGCCAGAATCTCCTGTTTTTGATCTGGTGGGAGCTTTTGAAGTTTGTTTTTAAGTCCGGCTATCTGATTCATCTAGTTTCCTAGGCGGTGACGGCGAGGAGAGTGGAGGAATTACCCTGCCTCGCCGGAGACACCGGGAGAAATAAGTGCCTCGGCTGAACTATATAGTACATAATGTTCATGTATATATATATAATACATAGTTCTATATAGTACATGAACTATAGACCTCCTCTTTTAGGTAGATCTCTTCCTCCCCTTCATCGATGCAGTATGCTATCGCAAGCTTACAAACACGACATCTCCCCCGGTTATCAGCCCGCAAGTACGACTCACACCTTGGGCAAAGTCCTAAACTCTCCAAATGCGCCATCCTACCATCACCACGCTGTATCAACATTCAATCTCCTGTAGTGAGAAATATATAGGGGGGTATGATTCCTAGACCCCTTTTGAAATTTGTACCCCAGTACAAAAACAACACCACATCGGCACTAAAAAACAAAGGGGGAGGGGGTATTATTTTTCAGGGGTATTTGTTTGTGTGGAACATCATGTATACATGACGACCATACGGCGGCGCAAACAGGGGGTGCGGGGGCCGGTGGGGGTTCGACCATCGCGTAAACAACAACCGGTAACCCCTTGTTATGACAGTAATTTGGGGTTTGGCCCTAATCAGCCATAAACCGCGCCAGCTTCTGCTGTAGCTCCGCCTCGATATCGTGGGCAGTGCGATCATCCTTCTGGCTTGTCACAATGTGTTCGCTGAATAGCTGACAGGTCTTGCCCAGCGCGACAAGGCTTGCCACCCGTGACGTATCGCTTCCCACCTTGGCTTCGTGCTTCAACTGATCTGTGATCCATATTCTCAGCTTCTCATCGTCTGTCCGCTTTCGTGCGGCGTTTTCCTCAGATAGCACCTTTATCCTAAGTGCGACCTTAGCGTTCTGTGTCGCCAGCTTACTGGCATTGGTCCAGACTGCGCTTGGCTTTGTCCCTTCCCCCACATTGTATGCCGCTCTATAGGCGTCGGTAAGCCGCTCACCCGATGCGACTAGCTGGGCGAAGTGTTCCTGCTTACTGGTTAGCTTGTCCTTGCCTGTATCCCCTACAAGGCTAAGTGATGGTCTGTCTGTATCCATATTAGAGTGCCTCCGCTGGTATGCGCTACGCTTGGTCGGGCGTGGCTCTGGGTGCTTTCCGACACACCCTTTCCGCTCCCCCGATTTTCAGCAATTTTCGTACTACCATACAAATCTAAGCCTTTTGGCTGTTTTTGTGTAGGGCTGAAAGTGGCTGTCACTATAGGACAATAAAGAAAATACAAAAAATGTGGATAATAGGGATTGACAGGAAACACTGATCCAGAATACACCTTCGGTGTCCAGCCCAGCCGATCAGGGGCTTAGGGACAGCGCAACCGCTATGGGAGATTGAAACCGCTAAAGATCAAGGTCAGGGGAGACAACCCCACGGGCTAGCACCCCACCACAAACACCGGACAGTTCGCGCTCACCGCTTTGATAGCTGGCTTTGCCCCATGCGCTAATCGCGAACCTAGACTGACCAGCTTGCTGGGTAACCTGACGGTTCAGATCAGGCCATTACAAAAACTAGGGCCGCACGGCACCAGTCGTGCTGCCCCTATTCATTTGACAATTTGTCACCACCAACAATCAGGAGACTGTCACATGGCACTAGCTTACACCGTCTATCAGATCATCCTCGACGACGAGACTGTTGCTCAGGTCAACAAAGATGGCTGGGGTTCCAGCAACAAGGCTTCAGCCTATGCCAAGGCTTTGAGCTTTGGCGACCCGACAACCGGCCTCAAGCATGGCTGCTACACCAAGGTCGCGGAGATCATTGCCGACGATCTTGATCATGTCTTTGAGATCGGCAACGGCGTCGCCCCCTGCGAAGAGGGTCGCATACGCCGCTACGCAAAGATGACTAGCATCAGCGTCGGCAACATTATCGGAGACGATTTTGGACGCCGCTGGGTTGTCTCGCCGGTCGGCTTCACGCCGGTCGAAGAGGCCACTCAACAATACGCCACCTAAACACAGGGCGGGGCTTCACGGCCCCGCCACTTATTCATTAGCTCATTTACCAACAACTCAAACCAAGGAGATATCATGGGCAACAAAACAACATTCGTAGCCGCCGCAGATCGTATCAACCAAATCGGCCTGAACCAGAGCCGCATCAACACGCTGAAGGGTGACGCAAAAGAGATCACCGCAGAAAGCCAAGGGCTGAAGCTGGACAGCTACTGCCATCTGATCGCTGGCATTGCGCCAGCCAAGCTGACCGCCAAGGCAAACCTCAACGCCAAGGATCGGGTCGGACTGAAGGGCGACCTGATGGCAGAGGGCCAACAGACCGACAGCATGGCTGACAAGCTGATCAAGAATGCAGTCGGTGCGCGGAACGTCTTCCAGATCGGCGGCGACAACTGGACACCAGCCGGTGTGCAGGAAGTGTTCGACGCAAACGATATCACTTCTGAAGCCAAGCTGATCAAGGCTGTGTCTGGCGACGATCAGAAAAGCAAGGTTCAGTTGGCCGTCGAAAAGATCGCTGGCCGCCGCTCCACCAAGAAAAACGACAAGGGTGAGCGGGTCGCTGGCGACAAGTGGCTGGGCGGTTTCACCTATGATGAGATCGAAGAATTCCACACTGCTCTGGCTGACGCGCTACGCACTAGGGGCGAGATGGAAGCTGCCGCACAGGTGGCCGGTGATCAGACCGATCAAGACAATGACGACGTGAACGAGATGCTGGAAAAGCTGTAGCATCTACCCCAACCATGGCGGGGGCCGACCGGCCCCTGCCCATTCATTTGATCATTTACCACCACCAACCTATCGGGAGATTGCACAATGAAGATCATGATCGAAGTGAAGAACAACTACGGCAAGCCGGTGGCCTATCCTATCTGCGCTGCTGCCCACAATTTTGCAGCTATCGCCAAGACCGAAACACTGACCGCCGATACGCTGAAGCTGATCGGCCTTCTGGGGTTTGAGGTCGAGGTTATCCAGCCTGATCTATCTGTCCTGCTGGGCGTCTAAACATTGCAGGGGCTTAACGGCCCCTGCTCATTTCTTAATTTGTACCATCGTACAAATCGCGGCACCAACAGCCGCACAACAACAGCACGGAGATGCACAAAATGCCTAGTTTATCACAAGCCTATAATTCAACCGTCAATTCAATCACGTCACAGGTTCGCCATGCGAATGATCGCGACAGCATGCGCCCTATCGTGATGCTGCAATCTGACCCCGGCGTCGGCAAAACAAGCTGGATCGTTCAGCTTATCGAAGCCATGGGCGCACGGTTCGTTATCTTGTCCCTTGCCCAGTACGACCCCGCAGAGTTCGGCGGGTGGATCGTCTCGCAGGGTGACAAGATGGTCCGGCTGCGTCCTGATTGGATGCCGACCAACACCCCTGAAGAACAGGCACGCGCTGAAGCTGGTGAGGTGATCGGTGTGATCATCATTGACGAGCCGCAGAACGCACCCACCGCACTGCAAAACATTGCGGCTCAACTGACCAACGAGCGCCGCACCGGCAATCACTATCTGCCGGATGGCTGGGCTATCGTGCTGGCTGGCAACAAGGACAGCAACCGCGCAGGCACCACCAAGATGCCGACGCATCTGCGTGACCGCCTAATGCCCATCCAGATTGACGCTGATCTGGAAGATTTTGTGGCATACGCCAACCAAGTCGGCATGTCCCACCTTGTGACCGGCTTTGTCCGCGCACGGCCTGATCTACTTTCCAAGTTTGAGCGTGATGCTATTGCATGGCCGTCACCTCGTGGCTGGGATCGTGTCAGCACTATCCTGTCATGGGGCATGGATGCAGTAGAGCAGACCATTGCCATTGCCGCACAAGTTGGTGAGGGTGTAGCCGCTGAGTTTTCCGGCTATCTGCGAATTGCTGATAGCGTGGGTGACCCTTCTGAGGCTATCGCCAACCCGACCACCTATCGGGTGCCGGATGCTGACCCATCAGCCACATACGCTATGTGCGCGGCTCTGTCCAACATGGCAACGGCTGACAATTTCGGTGCGATCCTGACCTATGTGAAGCGGTTCGATCATCAAGAGTTTGCTGCCTTCACGGTAAAGGACGCATGCAATCGTAAGCCTGAGTTGAAGAAGGTTCCCGCACTGCGCGACTACCTTCTTTCGCACGGCAAAGACCTTCTTTTGGAGTGGTAATCATGGATGCTTCAACAAAAATGGCTAGGGCAAAGACCCAGCTTGTATACAACCAGCCTTTCTTTGGGGTGTTCGCTTTGGACACCCCCTTCATTCAAGACGATGATCAACCGACCATGTGTACCAATGGTCAGTGGGTCAAGTGGAACAGCGACAAGGTCATGATTTGGTCAGACAGTGAGCGTCAGTTTGTGATCTGTCATGAAATTATGCACATTGCGCTAGGCCATTGTGTCGAAATCAAAGAAATCGATGGTGAACCGGCAGACCCTAAGCTGGTTAATGTCGCCATGGATTTTGTGATCAACGCCCAGTTGATTGAGGCTGGCATGACCATGCCAGAGGGTGGCCTGTATGACCCGCAGTATCAGGGTATGGGCTGGCTGCAAGTCTACCGCTTACTGAAGAAGGCGGCACCGACTGACCAACCCCAGCCCCAGCCATGGGGCGGTGAGGTTGGCACCCCGAAAGATGGGAAGGGCAACGCCCTGACAGGCGAAGCTGCCAAGCAGCACACCAATGATATCAATATCCGCATCACCAAGGCCGTGCAGACGGCTGAGGCGCGGGGTGTTGGCAATCTACCAGCCGCTATCAAAGAGGCCGTCAGCAATCTGCGTCAGACCAAGGTTCGGTTTGAGGATGTTCTGTTGCGGTTCATTGGCGGTGATCAGCCTGACGACTACAGCTTCCGCAAGCCCAACAAGCATGCGTGGCATGAGCAGGGCTTGTATCTGCCCACGGTTCAAAATGATGGCGTTGGCAATATCGCCATGCTGTTTGACTGCTCCGGCTCAATGTCAACACCAGAGCTTGAGCAGGGTTTTTCTGAGGTCAAATCTTTGGTCGAGGATTTCTGCCCTCGTTCTGTGACTGTCGTGCAGTTTGATGGAGATGTTCAAAAGGTCGACACATTCGATGATGGCGACTTTATTGACAAGATCGAGTTTACCGGCAGGGGCGGCACCAGTGTGGAGCCAGCCTTCAAGTATCTAGATCGGGCCGACGTTCCGCACGATCAGATCATCGTGTTCACCGATATGGGTATCTATGACTATCCCGATATCCATCCCGATGTGCCGGTTCTGTGGGTATCGACTACATCACGCTTTGTTGCCCCGCCATTTGGCGAGACGACTGTGATTGAGGTGGGGGCATAGCCCCCACCCTACAGCAGTGTTCTGTTGGGCAGTTGTACCTGCATGCAACGCGAAACATTCGTACCATCGTACAAATTGGAGATGCGCCAATGAATAATTTACCATTCAAAATGATGGCCTCCTTGAAGGCGGCTATTCAATCTGACATCGATATCTGGCAGACGGTTGTCGGCAAGGCTTACATGATCGATGCGCTGAAACACGGCGACAGTTTATATAATTGGTCAAGTGAAGGCCGCCATGCCTTGGAAGCTCTTGAAAAAGAAACGTCGTATTCCTCGTCAAGGCACCCCATCAAATCAATAGACAGAACAGTAAGCCTTCTGCGCTTGTTGAGAAAAGAAACTGCAAAGTGTGATGACTATAACCCTATGTTCAATCATCGCGTGAACACTAGGATAGGCGTCAACAAAATCATGAGCAGCCACTTCAAGACTGTTTGTTTTGATCTAGATGTTGACCCCATCGCCAACTTAGAAAACACAGGCGACGGCATGTATTCTAGGCGCGTTATGTTTTCTGTGCCGTGGGGCTGGTGCAAGTCTGTCGAGCGTCGAGGTGTTGCAGTGATCAAGTCTGGCAAGGGCAAGCACCTTGTCACCAAGATCAAGCCAACACCCATGCCTTGGGTCGATGACGAGGGCATGCTTGCCTTCAAGTGCAGCACCATATTTTTCAAAAACAAGCGTGGCGAAGCTATGGATGGCTGGCTGGTCATGTTCAAAGACGGTAGCAATCACGCCGGTAACCCTGTCGTGGACTGGGACGGTAGGCTGGCCCTGCCGCATGCTTTCCACCAAGACCTGCGCCGGTCTGTCAGCCTTCTGAACAGCCGGACGTTTCGCTCACTATCCAACATGCTTTGATCTAGAAAGCATCAGCCTTACGGCTGGTGCTTTTTATGAC
>Ga0098037_1000727_pt1 | contig 16084 bp, 23 predicted proteins | sample 5_EtaG_FD_75050 | JGI IMG/M metagenome (GOLD analysis project Ga0098037, IMG submission 75050) | Marine viral communities from the Subarctic Pacific Ocean - 5_ETSP_OMZ_AT15132 metaG | ecosystem: Environmental > Aquatic > Marine > Oceanic | place: Pacific Ocean | collected 2015-01-08 | reverse complement strand
ATCTACTGTAATGAAATTTTTATCGCCATTCAAAATCGCAAGAACTATCGAATCTGCTTCAGGTTTAGGTATCTTAGGTGAAAGGCTTGGTTATAGTGAAGATGAAATGACTGTATTTTTCATGCTGGGAACTGAATTTACAACGCTAGACCATCCTATTGATACAATATTGCATAAGGAAACCATTGGCGTTATTGACGGCATGTTAAAGACTTTACCTGCTCTGTTTAATACGTTAAAAAACATGATAGGTCATCACTACATCCCACTACCTATGACGTATGTAGCAAAGGATGGTTCACATGTGCAGACAATGAACTATTGTAATGTAAACTGGAGAACGAGAAGAGTAGTAACAAAAACCATAATAATGTCTTAAAGAGTTTGGGGGTTGAGACCGCATCCCAACCCCAACTCTTATTGCTCACACACTCGACACTCAGCTCTATCCAATCCATAGGTAGGTAAATGATTATAGTGTATTAGCGAACCACTGTAGTTATACTCCCAAGTGGTTTCACATTTTTTGCAATATTTAACATCAATGTAAGGCTTCCTTTCTTTGTAGTGAGTCACCTTTGTTTTAATGGTATTACAGTACCAAGGTGCTTTTACTTCATACAGTTCACTCATTAGGTAAGAATCTTTGGTTTAATGTATTCACCTTCCATAGTTCTTGGGTTATTTGCTCCATTCCATTTAGGTTCAATCTCTCCATCTCTCCAGCCTAATGCTTGCTTGACTGTAGCTACAGTGTTAGGAACGCCTTCAAAATGTATTTCATCCGTACTTGGATTAACCATTCTGAGATAGTTGCACCATCTTACGCCTTTAATACTACCTACGTCCTCAATTTCAACAGACACTAACTCATAAGGTCTTTCATCTACAGTGTCCTTATCGAGAACTTTTGTATCCCTAGACGCTAAGATAGTATCCATGCCAAACATTTCAATAACTTCTCGTCTGTCAGATACGTTAAACAGTTTAAATGCGTCCGTCATTTCAATGACGCTGGCATCACCTGTTCGTTTATACATATCAAGACGAGCTAAAGCCCTGTCATTGCCTTTTCTAGCTCTTGCACGACCATTGGCTCTTAACCTGTGTAGCTTTTTCCAGTTATCAGCGGTGTTTTTATATTTCTTAGGTGGTTTATTCAGAACATTGTAATTAACAAGGTCAATCTTAATCCCTGGAAACCACGTATTTACATCGCTATTCTTACACTTAAGCTCTTTAAAACCATCTGCTCTCATCATATCAGGAGTACCTGCATTCATTTCAAGAGACCAGCGATTGCTAATTTTAAAGTAATCATAGAACTCGGGACCTAAAGCTTGAGAAGCTTCTTCAAATAACTGCCAGTCGTGTAGGACAATAGTCTGTTTCTTGACGTCTATTATACCATCAGGTCTTTGAGTTATCATTCTTTTGCGATTCTTACCCCAAGTTTGTGTGCTATAATCTGTAAATAGATTAATCTTATAGGCATTACCTAAAAAGTCAACATACCTACTGCCATTAATATACTGTTTATACAACACACTGTCTGTTCTCTTAGGTGCTTCAGACGTGAATGTGTCCATAATATTTCTTAGGTTTCTTTGGTCAAAATTCCCAAAGTTTGCATTAGCGAAAGCCATTAATCTACCACCGCCCTTTCCATTTGACCTAAGTGGTCAAACTCTCTGACAATCTCTACTCTATAATAACCAGAAGGTAGTGTGATTGGCTTATGTTCCTGATGAGTTACTGTCGCATCTCCTTTCTCAACAGCTACATAATGGCATCTTGCTGGTGTTTCGCTATTTAACCAACCTTGCTTATAGGCAGTAACGACAACTCCAGGCGACCCTTGCATAAAACTATGATGATGCCCTGTAGCTTCACCAAGCGCAACTGTACATTTTCCACCATCTAATTCACCCTCAGGTTCTTTGTCGTTATAATACTGGCTGGTTATTTCCATTGTATGATAGCTATTGTATCTACCCTGTGAACTAACCTCTAAATTTTTATCCCTTTCCTTTCTAAATTCTTGAGGGTCTATTTGTTTAAATAGAACGTCTCCTTGTTGATATTTTACCATTTACTTACTCCTTGTTTGTAACTTTAGGTGAGGTTTTCGCAAGAGATTAATAATATTACCAAAACAGTTAGTTTGTTTGTTTTCTCTTCTACTTGACTCACCTTCAGTTAGTTTATTTTAATTTTGCTTTTATCATGTTTTGCATTATTGTTAATAGTGCATCAGCATCATTTAATTCGCTTAGTTTAAAAACGTCACTCTTAAATTCTTCAGCTTCTTCTCTGTGTAAGTCAGCGCTTTCATCGAAGCAATAATCAATAGTGTATAATGCTCTTAGTATTCTTTTTTTGTTTCTTTTATTAATCTTCATTTTTTGTTTTAATTATAAAAGGTCCATTTTCATCTACATCTACATCAAAATCATAGAAACCTGCGTGGTCCATACATTGTCCGCAAATTGCCCAATCATCTACTATCTCCATATTATTCCAACTCTCAGAGTTACAACATTCACTTAACATTTAATCCTCCAGTTCATTTAATAAATACACAAGTTCTTCATCGTCAGTAAAACTGATTTGGGTTATACTATCATCTCCTACTCCAAATCCTTGTTCTTCCCAAGATTTTATTTTTCTTTCTGCATAATCTCTGTCTACAGACCACACAACATGTCTTTCATCTCCCTCATAGTATACAAGCTGAAAAATGTTATACATTTAATCCTCCTTAAAATTTCCATAAATACCAAAGCCTATAATCAACCATAAGGCTATACCGATTGCTATTTCCATAATTATCCTTTAGTTTAAATTGTGGAGAGAGACCAGAGAACAACCTCTTCAAGGTTGATTTTGAATCCTTTGCAGGAAATTGAAACAAACTCTGGTCTTTCCGTTTATAGAGAGATAAAGGGCTGACCTTTATGTGCTAAACCACAGGTACCAATGTCGCTAAACTCTCTAAGTTCTACCAAAGACGTAAATCTTTTGTCCCTGGCTGATTATTTCTGTTATAAATATCCTCAATCATGCGTAAATAGTCCTTATTGTTCCTCTGCTTAGTAAATATCTGAGGAGCTAATTCTACTTTATGTAAGAACTTTTTGTGACTGAAATCTGGATGAGTCAATGCTTGTTCAGTATAGGCTTTAATAAACGCTCTATGTCTGAAAGTAGATTCACTATGAGGTTTAAAGTCTACTATCTTAGACAGTATATCCTCTATGTGGTCTAAGCTTTGACTAATCTTAAGCTGTCCTAGTTTAAAGTCTGTAAATACAGCATGAGTGTTATTACCTGTTAATATGGTTATTAATGTGGTTATAGCAAATGGATATCTCTTCACGAATGTTTGAAATATCTTATATTGCTCATGACCTTGGCTAACATAAAAGTTAAGATAGTCAGCATATCCCCAAGCTTTACCCACTGAATTAAATGAACCAATATCAGTCTTTTGCATTTCTGTAAACATGTAGTATACAGGTATTTCCAGCTTTTTACAGGCTAGTAAAGTATGTTGTCCGTCTAATACTTCATATTCTGAACTTACTTTAATAGGGTTTTCTTTTGTCAAGTTTACACGCATGATTTCATTCATTACGTGGTTTACTTGTTTCGTAGTAACTGGTCTGTTACATTCAACCAGCTTGAACTGGTCGTAATTCATGGTACTTCTAATGGTGTATGATTCTTCAATCTCATTAAATAGTTGTGCCATTTTAATCTCCTTCTTGTTAGGTGTTAATTTATACATACTATACATAAGTGTCAAGTTTACTAGATAAAACTATACTACTGTTTTAGATGCAGAGGTTTATCAGAAAAGACGTTATAATCTTTTCCTTAGTCTATCTATACAAATAGTTCTTACTAAACCGTGTATTCGAGTGTACACGACATGGGAGCTACCCAAGTATGTTATTTAGCTGATATCAAGAACTCAGTAGTATATTTAATTAGAACGAGAGACGTTCTAGGGAATAAATCGTGAAACTAAGCAGTACTGTCGTAGCGTAGCGAAGACCACTGCTTTGTTTTTTAATCAAGATAAGTAGTAATAAATCTTTATTGAAGACTTATTACTAAATTTAGGAAAGTACTTGAGAGATTTAAGCACAGAGTTACATCAAACAGAAGTTTAATTCTGTAAGCATACTGATTACCTCTCTATTCTAGGTTATTTATTTTATTTGCCTTTTCAGGTCACGTTTACATCTGCTCATTCCGTTCTCTCGAACATACGGCTAGGACTAAAAGCGAGTTAAGCTTCGGTATCCACAACAATCTTGATAAATCACTAAATCTTAGACTGTTCACCTCATTAAGCAAGTGACTACAGATGATAACTTTCACCTATCACTCTACGATGTTCCGTTTTACTAAAGTTCTTATCTTTAGTTTGCTAGAACGTATTACTAAACTTTTACAGCTATCCAGTCACACCTTTAGCATTCTTGGATAAAGGCAATATTTTAATCTCCCAATCAAAATACTACGCTTTTAGCAACCTACAGCAACCCCTTAGTTAAGTTGTATTCTGTAGATAAGTAACGAACAAATGTCAGGTTAATTACTCCTTCTCTTCGTTCTCTTTCCTAATATATTAAATGGTTGCGGAGGAAGGAATCGAACCTTCGGAGGCGGGCTTATGAAACCCACTTGAACACCAGTTCTCCACCGCAAATCTTTGCTAGACCTTATAAATACTTTTCTCACACCTCTACTCAGCCCACTTACTATACTGATTCGGGTAGCATTCCTTTACATGAGGTTTGATGTATTAAGGCAATACATATTGAGCTATCTAGCTTTACTTTCGCCCGAAGGCATTCACTTTAAGACATTAGGTCTCTCCTTAATCAAAATATCTATCTTCTAAAATCTTTATAACAATATCTATTACAGTTAAATTGATGTCAAGCTCATCTTGATGACCTCTGTTGTTATAATCTTTAGGTCTAGCTTTCTTTAAACATTTCTTTATATTATGTAACTGATTAATAATATCTTCATCAAACCAAACATCGTTAGTCATAACTGTCTCCTTTTAATATATACTGTTAAACATTATAAATTCTTACAAAATAGTCTAGGCAGAATCCACCGAAGTGCGTGTTCTGCCTACAAACTATCCGATATGAACATCTCTCCGAATGTCAGGAGCAATATCCCACTGAGGCTTGCGAGTTCCCCAATGTATGTTGCACATCATATCTAGTGTTATTAACACTGTTTCAACAATAATTCTTAGCATGATACTAGCCCTCATGCAATGGGATTATCGGTTCTGAGAACCTAGGAAGTAGCCTTTTCCCTAGCACGTGCAATCGCTTGCACATACGTAGGGTACTTAACTTTACTCACTTCAATGAATGAGCCTAACCAACCTTGGAATACCCAGAACTTGTCAGTTTCTAGTATTAAACCCACTATGTATTCTCCTTGTTAATTGTAATTAGCGTGCTTTTTAATGCACGGATTAAATAGTCTTAGGACTCTACACCCACGAAACGTGGATGCAGAGTCTGCTCTAAGCTATTTGGAGCTGAGGGAAGCCAGAAGGAACGAAGAGTCGTCTATCTTCGGTTCTCTCGCTTGTCCAACAAACCAGTTGCCGTTACTGGTTGCCTTGGACACGAGGTCGCCAGCGAAGTCTGGGAACACCTGCTTTATGGTGTTAACAGCCGTAGCTTCCTCGGCTTGGCTCTTCACGTAGATTGCTACGTAAGTGGTGTTGTCTACCATGCCACGTATCTCGTCTTGAGTGAAGTTCTCCTTAGTAAGACGCAAAGCCTTACCTTGTGCATTACTGTTAAGGAGAGCCAAAGCTCCTCTCACAATGCCTTTCAATTGAATTTGCATAATCTTCTCCTATGCTAGTTAATGAAATGTTTTGGGCAACATTTGTATGTTACCCAATTGTGACAGGGGCGCCCGAGGGCAGGGACGCTTGGGGTCAACCTTGAAGTTTTTCAACGAAAAAGTGACCCCACCATGCCCGAACGGGCGGGAGTGGTAAGTGTATATATAACCCACGCACACCGCAGATATAATTTTCAAGATTTTCCCTGTTTGCGAACCCCACCCCTGGATTATGTACTATTACCTATGAAATACGAAAGATGGAATAAGGCTACAAAGAAGTACGAACAGGCAGAAATGACACCTGAGGACTTTAACCTATATTTAATCGCCTATCAAAAAGTACAGGCAGAGTGCGCTATAGAGGATAGAATAGCCGAAATGAAGCTATTAGGTAATAAAAATTACATATATGATTAAAAAAGACTTGCGAAACCCCCTACTTATGTTGTTTTTTTACAGTATTGTATACAATACAGTATTGTAGTCAGTTATGTTATATACAATACAGTATTGTCAATACAGATGGTTTAAAAATCAATTTACCCTCGATAACCCTAAAAAAAAGTGGGTCGCCAGTGACCCATTTTCATTATGATAGAGTTTAGAAAGGGTAGAAAACACCCCAAAGATAAGATTGTCTTGTATAATGGCGAGGCGATGACCTTTTACGATTGGATTCTTATGGGTTTGACCTTTTTTCAGAACGAAGACAACATATATCCCCCACCAGCACAAGGCGGTAAGTATTTATTAAAGGCATTATGTGAAATATGTTGGAAAGGTGGTATGGATACTAAAATTTTAAAAAAATATAAAATCCCAATTCCTGATTATCATGGACTTTTTGAACCGAAAGCTAAAGATTAACGACTGGGTAGAGACCACCTACCCTATATTTACAGAATCTGAGGCAAAAGAGCGTGGATTAGAGTATTCTCATTGGAAAACAGTCAATAAAGGGGACTTAGGTCTTTCAGATGATGGATATGTAGCAGAATGCTTGGCGGTAAACCAATATAAAGACGCATCTCAGGCTGTATTTCCTTATGGTAGAATGTGGAGGAGTGGTAAGGCTCAATTATTGTACGAACCCCATCGAAATACGGGCGAATATAGTCAAACTGGAACTAGGACATGGGAAGAGAGAGAAAGTGCGCTTACCCGTACAAAAAACGCTGTAAATCTATATGTTAGTATGTTCATGCAGACAGGTAAAATAGACTGGAAACAATTAGGTCAGGCATATCGCCCAGACCAAAGAGACCCCAGTGCTACAGTTAAAAGATTATTTAAGCAAGAAAGGATAAAAGGAATGGTTGACACCAAGATACAGGAATATTTAGATAAAAGAGAGTTAGACCAAGGTGATGTACTGGATATTATAGCAGATGCAGTAGAGTTAGCTCGTCAAAATGGAGACCCCTCTAATATGCTAAGAGGAGCTGACCAGTATATAAGGATTATGGATATGTTACCTAATAAGACTCAGGTAACAGATACCGTTCAAATTGATGTAACTAAAAAGATATTAGATGAAATACAAAGTGAAGAAACTAGAAAAATTAGCCTAGAGAGGAAACAAGATGGAGAATGATGAGAGAATCAACAAAAAGGTAACGATAGTAGTTAATAAGCAGGATAAGATGAAGCTAGACATATTTTTGGCTGTGTTAGTAGATGTAGCTGAAGATATGGGTATACTGGCTACGATTACAGATGTCAATGGATGATGCCAGTAGAAAAGAGATTATACGGAAAATAAAGCATGATATGATGCTTTTTGGGAAAGTGTGTATTCCCTCGATGTTTTCAGCTAAATCCCCTGATTTTCACTATGAATTAGCAGGGCATGTTAATAATACAGCTAATAAACAGATTAATATTGTAGCCCCTAGAGGTCACGCTAAGAGTTCTATTGTAGGTGGTATATTGCCTTTATACCATATATTCTTTGGAGAAGGTAAAAAGCTAATCGTTTTGTGTTCTAGGACGCAAGACCATGCAGTAAAGTTACTAGGATTGATAAAAGACACATTGGACTTTAGCGACCAATGTAGACAATTATTTGGATATTGGGGTCAACACTCAGCTAAAAGCTGGTCTAAGTCAGAGATAGAACTGAAAGACGGGTCAATGATAATATGTAAGGGAACAGGTCAACAGTTACGAGGAATAAAAATCGGGAACCAGCGCCCAAGTCTTATTATCATTGACGACCCTGAAGATGAAAACAACACAAAAACCTCTGAAGCTATGGAAAATAACCTCAGATGGTTGTTGCAATCGGCTGTTCCTTCCCTAGACCCACGTAAAGGAAGAATTATTGTGATAGGGACGCCTCAGCATGAACGTTGTATGGTAGAGACTTTAAAAGAAATGAAAGGTTGGACTAACTTACAATATAAGCCAGACATGGAAAAAGGCATTGCCTTATGGGAAGACTGGTGGTCTATAAAGAAATTAAACGAGAAAAAGGCTGAACTAGAGTCTATTAATCGTCTTTCTGTGTTCTATAGAGAATATATGTGTGAGATTGTAGGGGATGAGGACCAGTTGTTTAGAGCAGATGATTTTAGGTATTATAAAGGCGATGTATTTCTTGATGATGAAAAACAGGCGTATATTAACATGACATCTCCTGAAAAGAAACAAATCCCTATAAATATCTTTACAGGGGTTGACCCAGCATCTAGCACAAAACAGACAGCAGACTATTCAGTTATTTTCAATATTGGTGTAGACGCAGAGAGTAATCGCTATATACTACCTTATTACAGGAAAAGAGCTACTCCACTAGATATTGCAGAAGAGATTGTAAACAATTACAAGAAATTTTATCCTCAAAAGACCAGGATTGAGAGTGTTGGGTATCAGGAAATGTTAAGGCAGTATGTAATTAAACGCTGTGAAGATGAAAATATGTTTATTCCTGGATTAAATATTAAAGAAAACCCCAGGACGAATAAATCAAGAAGACTAGAAAGCTTACAGCCTATCTTTGCTAGAGGGCAAGTCTACATGAAAAAAGAGATGGAACCTTTTATTAACGAATTATTGCTGTTCCCACGAGGAAAACACGATGATTTATTAGATGGATTCTTCTACGCCAATAAAGGATGTTATCCCCCTCATCATGAAACACAAGAAGAACAAGCTAGTGTACTTACAAAAGGAAAAGGAATTATACGGCATAAAGCGAATGACTGGATGTTAGCTTAAGGTTTGCGATACCCCCTAGTGACTTTTTTAAAATTCGTCACTTTATGCCAAGAACCATTCATCCAGAAGTCCATAAATCTGAAGAGTTACTAGAAGATTACACTCATCATCGCACTGATTGGGCTACTCAGGCTATGGAAGACGATGAGTTCCGTAACAACTCCCAATGGACTAAAGACCAAATTAATATTTTAAGGGATAGGGCGCAGTCTCCTGTAGTTGACAATGTGATACATCCTGCTGTAGAACAAGCAAAGGCATTACTCACAGCAAATAAACCCAAGTTTCAGTCTACAGGCAGAGATGACAGCGATACTAAAGTAGGTCGTTTATTTTCAGATATCATGTCCTATATATGGGACAATTCTTCAGGCAGTTCTGAGCTTAAACAGGTTATAGATGATTACTATGTTAAAGGCATGGGTGTCATGCAAGCTTATGTAGACCCTATGATGGATTTTGGAAGAGGCGAAGTTTGCTTTAAAAGTATAGACCCTCTTGATTTATTCATAGACCCTTCTGCTAGAGATACACATGTTCGTGATGCTAGTAATTTGATTATATCTCGTTTATTTACAGAAGAACAAATTAAAACTTTATACCCTATGGTTATGGAACCTAGTGGTGAAAATAAAGAAACTCTTCTATCTTCTATGACAACAGCAAACAATCATAGATACCCTGCAAATTCAAGAGAATCAAGTGAAGGACAAGTCATTGGTCCTATTATGGATGGCAATGGCAATTCAACTCAAACATATCAAGTATTAGATAGATACGAAAAAGTAAAGCTTCCATTCTGGCATTGCTTAGATACAACCAATGGGAATGAGCTTATCCATGATGATGAGGGCTATCAAGAGTTAATGGAGACTCCAGCTATTATTATGGAGACAGCTCAAGGTGTTACACACATTACAGATAAGCTTAAAGTTCAAGAACTTATGGCAATCCACGAATCAACAGGTGGTGTATTTCATCAAATGATGGATATGCAAACAGGACAACCACAAATGATGGCTGGTCCTGAACACCCTGAAGCAATTCCTGGCAGTGAAACAAGATTAACAATTATTACAATTCAAGACCTAGTGGCAAAGGGAATTGTAGTATGCAATAAGGTATTGGTAGACCGCATAAAGAGGGTACTATCAGTTGGTAGGGTTTTGGTTGCTCTTCAAATAATGGACATTGAAGAGTTTCCTATCGTCACGCTAATGAATAGACATAATAGAAATCCATATCCAATTAGCGATGTACGCTTTATCAAGCCTATACAAGAGTATATAAATAAGATAACCTCTTTGATTATTGCTCATGCAAGTTCATCTACCAACACTAAGCTACTGATACCTCGTGGTTCAATGAATAGAAAACAGCTCGAAGAAGAATGGTCTAGGGCTGGAACTGGTGTTATAGAGTTTGACCCTGAATTAGGTCAACCCATCGTTGCAGGACCCGTCCCTTTGCCCAACGAATTATATAAAAACAGGGAAGATGCTAAACAAAGTATATATCATATCCTGGGAATACATCCACTTCAAAGTGGAGACCCTAGCTCAGCTCCTTCTACTTACAAAGGGACTGTAGCTATTGATGAATATGCCCAAAGAAGAATCAAATCAAAATTAGATGATATTGATTCAGCTTTAAATCAAATGGGTAAAGTTATTATAAAGCTTATTCAACAAACTTATACCGATGAAAAAGTTATACGTCTTATGAAACCAGATGGTCAAGTAAGCGAAGTGTCTATGAACGGTCCTCTATATGACGATTTTACCAATGAAATTATAGGAAGAGTCAATGATGTCACTATAGGTAATTATGATTTGGTAGTAGTAAGTGGCAGTACACTGCCTTCTAATAGATGGGCAAGATTTGACTACTATATGAATTTATATGAGAAGGGAATCATAGACCAGCAAGAGGTCTTGGAACAAACTGAAGTTGCTGATACTGAAGGCGTCTTAAAACGAACCAGTATAATACAACAATTACAACAACAAGTTGAGCAACTCACAGAAGAAAATAAAGAATTATCTGGCGACCTACAAACAGCTCAAAGAGAATCCACGAGTGATAGGAAGCGAGTAGAAGTAGAAAAATTCAAAACCAAACTAAATAACTCAGCGAATAAAACAGAGCATGCTTCCAGTTTATTTGAAGCAAGACTGAATGATGAGCTTAGTGCGGTTAAGAAAGAAAACAGGGAAGTCGAGCAAAAACAAAAAAACCCCGTTGCCGTCAGTTAGACGAATGGGAAAGGAAAATAAATGATAGACGAAATCCAACAAGACGTTGCTGAATCTACTCCTCAAGAACCTGCTGGTCAGGAATATTGGGGTGAAGAGACAAACGTTGACGTTGAACCCGCAGTAGAGTTAGAAGCTTTTGACAAAGCGATAGCTCCTCCAGTTCAAGAAACTGGAACGCCAGAGAATACAGGGGACGAACAGAAACGTTACCAGTATTGGCAATCACGGTATGACCAAAAGGCAAGTGAATTTGACGCAATGAGTGAAAAGATAGCTAGTTACGAAAAAATGGCTCCAATAGCAGAGTACATTCAAAGTAATCCTGACGTCTTGAACAATGTCGCAAGGTCACTTTCTGGTGACACCCCTACGGTTCCCTCTCAAGAGAAATCGGTGGAATTACCACAGAAACCAACACGTCCAACCAAACCTACTAACTATGATGCGACTGAAGCTTATATGGATGCAGAGAGTAGTTCGTATAAATACCGAGTTGAATTAGACAATTTTAGAGATAACATGATTGATTACCAAGAGAATCAAGAGCAAATGCGTATTGAAGAAAACAATAAGCGTGAAGCAGTATGGCAACAGCGCCAACAAGAAGCTCAACGTAATCAAGCTATGGATGGCATGAAACAACAGCTAATGAATCAGTATGGATATACTGACGATAAAGCTATTGAGTTTATTAAACATTATAGCTCTCCCGAATCTCTGTCTTTAGATAACTTGGTCAATTTAGACAGGCTACGCAATGCTCCTTCACAAGCAGAGGTTGCAACAAAACAGAAAGCCGAAATGATGCAAAATCAAAGCAAAAGACTTCAGGTTCCTACTCCAGCAGGCATTGTCTCTGGACAAGCCGAACCTCAGTTTAGTGACGATGATATGTTCAATTTAGGCTTGATGGCGAATAAAAAATAGACCTTGGAGGGTCTAGGAGGAAACTAAAATGGCTAATACAGCTACTACAGGAGCTAAAAATCTTGGCTCAACTGGGGTTCTCTACGATGAAAGAAGAGATTTCTACATTCGTCCAAATGTTGTTAAGGAACTTTGGACAGACGTAGCGCCTTTCCTAACCGTTGTTGCTAATCAAGGCACAATCTCTGGAATGGCTGACCCTATTTTCAAAATGTTTGAACATAGAAATCCTTGGCAGAAACAGCAGTTTAAATTAAACGATGCTGTCGGAACTGACGCAGTTTTAGAAACTGGTAATGCTGGAAGCGCTGAAGCGTTAACGCTTGATACTACAGCAAGTTCTTATGAAGGTATTGAATTAGGTGAAAACCTAGTAGGACTTACTTGTGAAGTTTACAATGAGGCAATGTCTACTAAAAAAGGCGTTGTGCTTATTATGACTTATTCAAGTGGCGCTATAACTGTTAAAAACATGGGTTCTGCAAACATAACGTTAGCAGATAACGATATGTTTCAAGTTGTTGGTAATGCTCAAGGTGAAGGAACTGGTTCTCCAGTTGCTTGGGCTGATGACTTAGAAGTTGTCTACAACTCAACTCAGATATTTAAAACACCTGTAGAGATTACTGGAACTTTGTTGCAGGCTTCTCTAAGAGGAGAATCTAAAGAGTTGGCTAGACTTCGTGACCAAAAATCAGCAGAACATAAAATACAAAAAGAACGTGCGTTCTTGTTTGGAGCTAATCCACAAGGCATTAAGGGCGGGACTTTTGGAACAGGACATGAATCAATTCTAGACGCAGGCGACAAAGTTGTTCGTACCACAATGGGTATAATTCCTGCATTAGAAAAGCATGGTGTTTCTGACAACACTAAGTACAACCAAAATGTATTTGCTTCTGGAGATATTGACTCCTACAGCGAATTTGTTGACGCAATGGAAAAAGTATTCCAGTATGTGCCAACTGTAGGTATGAAACGTGCTTTTGTTGGAGCAGGTGCTTTAGGGTACTGGTCTAAAATGGCTAATGGCTCTGGGTTTGCTTCTAATTCAGGTTGGACAGTGAACATTGGCGACATGAAAAGAGATGCTCTAGGTTTCAATTACAGAACTCTAGAAACACCTCACGGAGTGTTGCAAATGATTCCAACTCCAGCTTTACGTGGTTACTACAACAAGCACATGGTTATTGTAGATTCTGAAAACTTATTTCACGCTCAGTATAGAGCGCCAAAGTTTGAAGCTTCTATCCAGGCTAATGATGCTGACCTTGTAAAAGACCAGTATTTCTCAGATGAAGGAATTGGGATTAGTATGATTGAATCACATTCAATGATGGTAACACCTTAACCGACAAGGAAAAATAAGGGGCATCTTAGGATGCCCCTTACCTGAATTATGACACTACAAGAAAGAATGAATACAATAAATGGAGACGGAAAACATACTCATACTTTTACTGAAGCTCTTAATAAAAGGCTAAAAGCAATGGGGACTGTTAATAGCGTGAATTATTCTAATATAGCTTTAAATAGATACACAGCAGGAGAAGCTCTTAATATTATGTATAAAAGCAGTCTTTATCAGTACACAGTTCAGGAAGTGTTAAATAAGATGAGAGGTAATGCCTCTAATCATTTAGAAACAAGCAGAGAAGCTCTAAACTCTATTTCTAGTTTATCTGCATTTAACAGCGCACTACCTTCCTGATGGCAAATTTTCAAACACAGATTGAAGCAGTAGTTGGAAAACCTAGGTTAGTTGGTTCTGGTCAATTAACAGAGTATCAGAATGAATTAAACGATTTTCTAAAGCAGTCAGCTATGGCAGTAATTGATGTGTTGCCCGCTGGAGCCTTAATGCAAGACAGTATTTACAGTATAGTAAATGATGCAAATGGAGCTAGTGTTACAGATAAAAAAGTATTGGCGGTGTTAAGAAATGGTTATGGGTGTGTAGAAACCCCATTACAATTAAAAGCTTATATGGAGTCAAGCTCAGGAAGTATATATGAGCCTACTAAAAGAACTCCAGTTTACTACATGGAGGGACAGACTTCTGGTGGTGGGAAATTATTTATTAAGCCTAATCCTACAAGCTCAGAAGTTGCAAGAGTTTATCATATAGCTTATCCCTCACCGTTGTATTCAGATTCTTTAATTACCAATTTCCCAGACACAGCAGAATATGCTGTAGTTCTAGGAGCTTCTATACGAGTATTGCAAAGTAGGATAAATGATTTAGTTCATAAAGACGAAGACCCTGAATTGGCTCAAATAGCCACACAGGAATTAGGTACGTTATTGCAAATGTACAATGATAAAATTACACGTCTAGGCGGTCAACCAACTATGGGAGTAAAAGATGGCGCAAAGTAATTCAACTACAACAAACTCTCCTACACATGGTTATGGCTTAACTCAAGAACAAATGATTGAATTGGTGCGTACTCACCACCCAAATATGCTGGAAAACGAAATAAGAGTTTATCTAAATCAAGCGCTAAGAGAGTTTACAAAAAGAACAAAAATTTTAAGAGGTATCTTTACAAAGACTATTGCAAATGGGGTTAGGTGGTATCAAATAGATGATGAAATAGTATCTATAAATAATGTTTATTTTGATGGGAAAAAGATAGAAAGAATGATTCAGTCTCCAGATGAGGAGGATATAACATAATGGCTAAAGTATACTGGATAGATAAAGATGCGTTAGCTATAGCTGATATGGGAACAGATAGGAAAACATTATCTGGACCAACGGCAGGTTCATTAAACTTACATTGCTCTAGGCATGATTCTCCATTTGTAGCTCCTGATGCTGGCTCAACTGTCTCAGGGGTAAGGGTAGAAACAGGTATGGTAGAATCTCCTGTTATTCCTGTGGAATATCATGAAGCTATTTGTTATAAGGCAATAGCTCACGGCTATGAAAAAAGATTGGATACATTACCTCAAGCAAAGTATTTCTTATCAAAGTTTGAAAAAGCAGTAGCGTCAGGAAAACAAGAAGCAAATACTCACAAGTCAGAAGAAAGTTCTGTAGTTATTCAAGGGAGGGAGTTCTAATGGCATTAAAACAAGGAGGAGCAGTTTCAGGAGATGGAATCGGAGCTTGGGCTTCGTCTTCAGTTTTGTGGAGACAGGGTTTATCTTGGAAAAGTGTTACAAGTAAGGTGTTGGTTAAGATGGAACCAGCTTCAGTAGTACCTTCAGTTAGGGTATCTATGCCTACTGTTTCAAGACAGCCTTCCACTTTAGTTCCATTAAGCCTGGGCTAATATTATGGCAAATCTAACAAGCTATACAGTAAGTGAAACTTACAAAGACTTATTAACTGTGCTAGGAAGTACGGCTAATCAAGGGCTGGAAAATACAGCGAAAAGAGTGTTTGACGGTGAAGGAACGGGTAGTCCGTTGTATCTTGGTACAACAACTTTAGACGTAGTGGGTACTACAACTTTTACAGGAGATGTAACGATTACAGGAACCTTATCGCCAAGCAAATTAATCATAAAAACAGAATCATCATTGCCAAGTAGTCCTAGTACAGGAGAAATGTTTATACACAATGGTGGTCTGTTTATAGAAATATAATCAAGGAGATTAAATAATATGGGCGTACAACAAATTGTTGTGTTGGATGAAAATGGGCTAGTACCTCACAGTATTACTGGCTCAGCACCAACATTAACAACATCAAGAAATATAGCTTTTAGTGGTGGCGATGTCACTGGTACAGGTGCATTTAATGGTAGTGCAGATACTGCTATTGATTT